>ERZ779637.38-NODE-38-length-87899-cov-8.322412_pt1 | contig 87899 bp, 78 predicted proteins | sample MGYA00514196_ERZ779637 | MGnify/ENA primary metagenome ERZ779637 (study PRJEB29562, sample SAMEA4376700) | mouse gut metagenome | isolation source: Cecum | study: EMG produced TPA metagenomics assembly of the A DSS colitis mouse model was used to assess the microbial...
ATGGGAGGATCATGACATTGACGGAAGGCTGTTATGTGAGCATGCGGCAGTGTATACGGACCGTGATACCGTTTATTACCAAAGGGAAAATGAGACAGCCCTGTTTGCCATGGTGGATGCGGAGGGGCACATGCTGGACGACATCCCCGTCATCCTGTACTGGAACAACGAGGAATGCACCGGGGATTACGAGGATGAGATCCCGCTGATAGATGCCTATGACAAGGCACAGTCGGACACGGGCAATGACATGGAATACTTTACGGATGCATACCTGTGCATTGCCGGTGCTTCCGGCGGGCTGGAGGAAATGGCCAGCGTGGAATGGAACCGGGAGGAAGGGGAAGGACAGGAAAGCACGGTCAGGAACCTGCGGGAAAACAGGATCCTTTTCCTTGATGAAAAGGGTCAGGCGGAATGGCTGACGAAGAACATTAACGATACGGCAGTTGAGAATTACAAAAACCGCCTGTACGGTAACATCTTTTTTTTATCACAGGTACCGGCACTTTCGGATGACAGTTTTGCGGGAAACCTGACGGGCATTGCCATCAAGTACAAGCTGATCGGGCTGGAGGAACTGGCGATCATGAAGGAAAACCGGTTTGAGGCCGCCCAGCAGAAAAAGATAAGGATCATAACGGGATTCCTCAACCGGAAGATGAACAAGCAGTTTGACCCTGACACGGTGAGCCGCAAATACGAAAGGAACTTTATCGAAAACGTGGCTGACATGATAGAAAACGCAAGGAACCTGGAAGGGATCGTAAGCCGTGAGACACAGCTGAACCAGCTGCCGAAGAACATTGTGGAGGACGCGGCGGCGGAAAGGGAAAAAATGATGGAAGAACTGATGGAAGAACAAAACATCCCGAAAGTGGATTTGGAAAAACTGGTGGGGCAGGACAATGGGCAGCAGACAGTACTGGAACCGCAGGTACCTGTTTGATAAGGCGGGGAACGCCAACACGGGGGAGGATTTCCTCCGGGAAACGGTAACGCCGCTTTACCAGAAGGCGCTGCGTGAGATTGAGGAAGAAACGGAGGGCATGTACAGGAACTTTGCCAGCCGGGAGAACATAACCCTTGCGGAGGCAAAGGGGAAAATTGACCGTGCCGATTTCAGGAAAACGGATTTCGGGGCAAGGGCAAGGGGGCAGGCGCAGAGGCAGAGGGAACTGCTGGGAAAGACGGGGCTGCTTCCTGAAGAAGTGGTAAAGTCCATGGAGCAGCGGCACAAAAAGTATGAAAGCGTCCTTGCCGCCTATACGAAAAAAGGGCAGATCAGCAGGCTGGAAATGCTGCATGTGGAGATCGAAAGGATCCTTCTGGACATGTATGACGAAAACCAGATGAACATATATGATTTCCTTGCGGACCAGTACCAAAATGATTATTACCGCGCCGTGTTCCGTGACCAGCAGATGCTGGGGTTCGGAAAGAATTTTGTCACGGTAAACCGGGATGCCGTTGAGAGGGCGGTGCTGAATACGTACGGAAGGGATAATTATTCAAAGGCATTATGGGGGCAGTGTGAAAACCTGTCCCGTGACCTGCGGGAAAACATAACGGTCGGGCTGATCCGGGGCGAGAGCCTACAAAAGATGTCATCCAGGATCGGCAGGCGCATGGGGGTAGGCAGGAGCAATGCCTTCCGGCTTGTACGGACGGAAACGGCATACATATACGAGCAGGCGGCACTGAAAGCCTATGAACAGTGCGGCATAGAAAAATATGAATACCTTGCCGCACTGGACGGAAGGACCAGCGAGGCCTGCAGGGAGCTGGACGGGAAGGTTTTCCGCCTGAAGGATGCCATGCCCGGAAAGAATTATCCGCCCATGCATCCGAACTGCAGGAGCACCACGGTGGCGTCTTTTGATGAAAAGGAAGAAGTGGCAGGGAAAAGGCTGGCAAAAGACGGAAGCGGGAAATATTATGAAGTTCCCGGGGACATGACCTATAAGGAGTGGTACGGGGCACATGTGGATGAACAGGGAAACAGGGGAAGAAAGACCATGGGAAAAATACGGGACAATATCACGGACCTGAAGGAGCCGATCCGGCTGCGGGATATCCAGTACGGGAAAACGGTCAGGCGCATGGTGGAGGAAAACGGGACGGATTCGGCAAAATTACTGCTGGGGTATTATGACCGGATACACATCATAAATACAAACCCAAGCATTACGGCATATTCACCGGGTAAAAGGGGGATCAGGATAAACATGGAGCATGCCTTTCATGACAGGGCGGGGAAATTTAATTCCCTTTATCATGAAATAGGCCATAATTTGGATGACCTGATGGGCAGGCCGTCCTCTGACAGGCGGTTCCGTATGGCACTGGAAGATGACAGTACACGGCTTTTTACATCATTGATTGCATGCGGGAAATGTGCTAACATGGAAGAAGCCTACGGGTACACGATGGAAAAGCTGAAGGGGATAAAATACCATGATGTTTCCGATCTGCTTGGCGGCCTTACGGGAAATAAGGCAGGAAAAGGTCATGATGATGTTTACTGGAAACAGGATGAAACAAAGGTTGGGAAAGAAGCATTTGCCCATTTTTTTGCCGCTTCATTAAATGAAAACAGTGAAAGGCAGGAAATAATGAAAGAATACTTTCCTTCTGCTTTCCAAAGATACGAGGAGATGATAAGGGATGGATTATAAACTTCCAAAATCGATGCTGGAACCGCCTGAATTGGAGGAATGGGAAAAGGAAATGTACGGTGCCGTGGACAGGTACCTGAAAAGCGGGTTGGAGCCAGTACGGCTTGCGGCACTGCAGTGGTATCCGGAATTCATTGACGGATTCGTAAGGGACATGGAGTACTGCATAAAAAACCACATAAACTATTATGACCTGCACCCGGAGTACAGGGAGACGGAAGATAACTTTTATTAATGTTTTATTCCATATTTAAAGGTAGTTAAAAGATTGCACAGGGATGTGCGGTCTTTTTTAATTTACAAAAAAATAAACGGAGGTATCAAAGATGGATGGAATGACGAACACGGCACAGGAAGCGGCGGAAAATGCCGCTGCACAGGCGTCAGCGGACGCCGCAGGGAACACGGCACCGCAGGAAGCAGCCCCCGCGGGGAAGGCGGCGGAACCGGAAAAGGAGGACGGGCAGCAGGAACCGGCACAGCCGGACGTGAAGCAGCTCCGGGCTGATTTTGAAAAGGAAAAGGCGGAGGCCGTGAAGGCGGCGCTGGAGGAAGCGGCAAAGAAGGCGGCCATGAAGCCGGAGGAAGTAAAGGAATACGAAGGGCAGAAACGGGAGGCGGAACTGGAAAAACGGGAGAGGGAATTAAGGCAGCGGGAGCTGCGGAATGACACCAAGGACATGCTGGTGGAAAAAGGTCTGCCCTCCGGGTTTGCGGATTTCCTGATGGGGGATGACGCGGACGGGACCAGGGAAAACGTAAACGCCTTTAAAAAGGAGTTTGACCTTGCGGTGCAGGCGCAGGTGGAGCAGAGGTTAAAGGGCACAACGCCTAAGGCGGGAAGCGGCACCGGCGGGGCCGGTACGGGCGGCATGGCGGCGGAAATTGATAAATACCTGTAAAAAGGGATGAAGGAGGAGAAAAAATGCCACTGAACACGTTGGAATATGCGCAGATCTTACAGACAAAACTTGACCAGAAGATGGTGGAGGCATCCACTTCCGGGTGGATGGAGGCGAACGCCGGGCAGGTAATTTATAACGGCGGCAGGGAAGTAAAGGTCCCGGTAATGGACCTTACGGGGTTAAAGGATTATGACAGGGATGACGGGTACCCGAAAGGGAGCGTGACCCTGTCATACCAGACACTGACCATGGGCATGGACAGGGGGACGTCCTTCCAGCTGGATTCCATGGACGTGAACGAAAGCAATTTCATTGCCAGTGCAACCACCGTGTCCGGGGAATTCCAAAGGACACAGGTGGTGCCAGAGGTGGATGCCTACCGTTACAGTAAAATTGCGGCAATGGCAGAAAAAACGGGCAGGACCTGTGACGTGGATGAAAAAAACGTGTACAGTGAGCTGGTGGATGACATTGCCACGGTACGGGATCTTGTCGGGGAAACGGAACCACTGGTATGCTGCATCAGTGCACGGGTAAAGGCAAAACTGGAAAAGATGGCTGATTTCCACCGGCTTGTGGATGTTGCAGACTTTACGCAGGGGAATATATGCACGAAGGTAAAAACGGTGAATGGCGTGCCGCTTCTTCCCGTACCGTCCGCACGGATGAAAACATCCTATGTTTTTGCGGACGGGAAAACGGAAGGGGAAGAAAACGGCGGTTTTAAGGCGGGTACGGAAGCAAAGGACATTAACTGGATCATCATGCCGAAGAAGGCACCGATTGCCATATCAAGGCAGGACAAAATGAAGATTATAGACCCGCAGACCTACCAAAAAGCGGATGCATGGTTTATCGGGTACAGAAAGTACCATGAGGTCTGGGTGCTGAAGAACCAGCTTGGCAACATAGTACCGAACATTGCGGGCAGTAAGGGGGTGTAACGGTATGCATGGCAGACAATATATTATGAAAAAACTGAACCGGGAAAAAACGGCAGCCACGGAGGAACGGAAAAAGGAACTGGAATTGAAAGGGTATTCCTGTATCGGCGTTAAGGAATCCGGTCCACGGGACGGGGAAGAAGAAACCGGGCAGGAACGGGAACCCGGAAAGCAGGACGGGAAGCAGGTTCCGGGAAAAGCATCCGGGAAAAGGACAAAGACGGATGACAATGCAGGGGAAGGCGGGAAAGATGGAAACGGGACTGACGGTGCTGGAAAAGATTAAACTGCTGCTTTCCATACCCCTGGAAGATACCGGGAAGGATGACGTCCTGGCCGTCATGATAGCCGATGCGGAGGATGCCGTAAAGGGATACTGCCATATCCGGCAGGTACCCCGGCAGCTGGATTTTGTCGTAAGGGAGCTTGTAATGAACGGCTTCCGCAATGATAACGGCGGGAATGTTGCCAGCATCAAACGCGGCGACACGCAGATTAATTATTCCACCGCCATTACGGCGGAAAGTTTCACGGAACGGCACCTGAAGGTACTGAACGGGTACAGGAAGCTGCGGACGGGATAGGGCGATGCACTTTCCCGTCCGGGAAAGGAAAAGAGATGAAACCGATTGAAAAACTGAAGTACATGCACCGGAAGAAAAAGAAAACCGTTTCCGGCAGCAGGATTAAGAAGACGGGGGGAAAGAAGGATGAACGAAGCAGCAGTGCTGGCGATGACCTACCATGACAGGCTGAAGGTTTTCCGGTATGTTTCCCGTACGGATGGGGAAACAGGGGAAACAAAGGAAGAAAAGGCTGTAATTTATGAATCCGTCCCGTGTGCGCTAAGCCAGTCCAAAAATGAAGTTCCCATACGGGAAGGGGTAACTTTCCGGAAAGATGCGGAACATGTCCTGTTCACCATGCCGGACATCCGTATGGAGCCGGATGACTGGGCGGAGGTTGTGACGCAGGCAGGGGATTTTTATGCGGGAAGGACCGGCAAAACATTTGTGTATGCGGGTTCCCACGGGGAAACCAGGATGAAGACGGAAGGGATTGCATAATGAGGAGGCTTGAGGACCTGGATGCGGTGTTTGAACGCGGGATTAACGCATGGGAAAACGGGATTGTGCGGAGGCATGCAAACCGGATGGGGCTGAAGGTGGTCAAACTGGTGAAGAAAAAAACCCCGGTGGATACGGGGAACCTCCGGAGACGCTGGCGCGCAAGGCTGGAGCGTGAAAACGGGAAAATCACCATATGGATTGAAAACGATGCCGAGTATGCGGCGGCAGTCAATAACGGGCACCGCGTGGTACGTGCAAGAAGGACGGTGGGCTTCCGGCAGGGTAAATACATGCTGGAGCAGGGGATCCAGATTTATAAGGAAGAACAGATGAAAGAGGACGTGGAGGCAATGCTGGAGGAGTTAAAGGGGGCATTAAGGTGACGACACTGGAAGACGTAAAGCTGGCAGTCATCCGGAAGCTGCGGGACGGCACGGACGTCCGGAACATATACGGGGAGGAAATAAGGAAAAAAAGTTACCCGCTGTTCCAGGTGAACGTCATTCCCAATACCTTTGCCACGGCGGCAGCCGGGTACCATACGGACAGGAACATCCTCGTGGACGTGCTGTACATGGAGGAGGATTTCACGTCTTATGAAAAAAATTGCGGGATGCTGGAGCTGGTTGACGGCATCCTGCGTCCGGTACTGCAGGTTGGGGACAGGCATTTTACGGTCCGCAATGCGTCCATGGAGATTACGGACCAGGTGGCACACTACAAATTCTATCTGGAATTCACGGACACCGGGAACCGGACGGGGGACACGCAGGTCCCGGTAATGGAAGAAATAGGGATAAGGTTACAGGAGGCGGCAAAATGGGATTACCTGAAATATCAATAAAATTCATCCGTAAGGCAAGGACCTTCATTAAGAGGAGCAGCAGGGGAATGGTGCTGCTGATCCTGCATGACGGCACGCGGGAGCAGCGGCTGACCCCTTACGAGAAGTGGGATGAGGTGGAAGCGGATGACTGGACGGAAAAAAATTATGATTATCTGCGGATGGTATTCCTGGGGGAACCGAGGACCGTGGTGGCAGTCAGGGCGGAAATGAAGGATGACGCAGCAGATACCGCGGAAACCATTGCCCTGTTTGAAACGCTGAATTATGACTGGCTGGCATATCCGGAGTGTACGCCGGAAGCGGCATCCGCCATTGCAGATTACATCAAAAAGGCGAGGGCGGACAAAAAGAAGGTGAAGGCAGTGCTGCCGGATACGGCGGCAGACCATGAGGGAATCGTGAATTTTACCATGAAAGGCATTTCCGTGGTATGGGAAGGAGCCAAGGAAGTAAAGGAATATACGACTGCGGAATATGCGGCAAGGATTGCGGGTGTACTGGCGGGTTTAACCCTGTCCGTATCCGGCACTTATTATGTGCTGGATGAAATCGTGGACCTTGACATGGTGGAATCCCCGGATAAGGAGATTGACGCGGGAAAACTGGTCATTATTTATGACGGGGAGAAATATAAGATCGGGCGCGGGGTTACGAGCCTTACAACCGTGACGGAGGAGCAGCCGGAGGATTTTAAAAAAATTAAAATCGTGGAAGGTTCGGACCTGATCCGGACGGATATTATTACAACTTTTGAGGATGAGTTTGTCGGGAAGGTGCCGAATACCTATGATAACAAACAGGTATTTATCGGCGCCGTGAATGAATACTTCAGGAACCTCGAGGGGACAGTGCTGAATGGCAGCCATGAAAATTATATTGAAGTGGATGCCGCGGCGAATGAGGCATACCTGAAAAGCAGGGATAAGGATACGGGGTCAATGACCGTGCAGCAGATACGGGAAGCCAATACGGGTTCCTATCTTTTTGTGTGCGGGCAGGTGGCCATGCTGGATGCCATGGAAGACCTGCAGTTAAACATCAGCATGTAGGAGGAATTATGAATGAATGACATTAGGGGGAACCGCCACCTGTCAGGCACATGGGGGGAAATCTGGGTGGAGGGGTTTAAAATTGCCGAAATGAGCAAGGTAAGCGTAAAAGTAACCGTAAACAAGGAGGAAGTCCAGACGGGGATGGACGTGGACACCAAGATTGTCGGGGCAAAAGGGGAAGGAACCCTGTCCCTTGTAAAAACCTATTCCAGGTTTGACAATTACCGTAAACAGGCAGTGAAAGGCGTGGATGTCAGGACAACCATGATTGCGAAGCTGAAGGACCCGGATGCCACGGGAGGGCAGACGGAACGCTACCAGATATCAAATGTATCATTGAGCGAATACGGGTTTGAATGGGAAAAGGGTGCCGTGGTTAAGCAGGAAATACCCTTTACCTTTACCCCGTCCAACATGACCATACTGGATGAAATCGAAGTGGAATAAGGGAAAAAGGAGGATAGGATAATGGATGCGGAAAAAATGATGAAGAAAGACGTCTTTGCCAGTTTTGCGGAAAAGGCAAGGAAAAAACTGGAGGAGAAGAAAAAGCAGAGGACGGAAAAATTACATATTCCCGACCTTGGGGAGACGATTACCATAACGGCCCTGACGGACCAGGAGCTTATGGAAGTCAGGGATTTTTCCGAAGATGACAATGCGAATGATAAATATATGATATATATATCATCGCCGGAGATTCAGGAGCTGGCAAAGGAGCTGAAGGAAAGCGGGGACATAGATAAATATTATGATGTGGCGGATATTTTTAAACGCGCGGACCGCAGGAAGATTGCGGAAAAAATCCTTGAACTCTCCGGGGTTTACGAGGAAAGCACGGTCAAGGTAATCAGTGAGACGGAAGAAATAAAAAAGCAGTAAAGCAGTCGCCGCTTGGTTACCTGCTCGGATACTATCTTGACAGGGGATACCGTCCGGAAGAAATCCTGTCACTGGGCAGGGAGGAACGGGTAACTTATTTGGCGGTTGCGGAACTGAATGAACAGAAACGGATGAAGGACATGGAAACGGCATTTGAAAATGCCTTAATCCATGTCCTTAACAGGTGGCTGGGAAACAAGGGGTGATTCCATGACGGAAATCTTCGGGGCCTCCATCTCCTTAAGGGACAATGTTTCCGGCGTGTTACGGCAGGCAAGGGAATCATCCAGCGGTTTCCGCGGGGAAGTGGCGAGGGCAAGGCGTGAACTGCGGGAACTGGAGCAGCAGAGGGTGCGGGAAAAGGAAATCCGCATTAAAAACACCGCCGCGTACCGGGCAATCGAGGGCGTAAAGGAAAAACTGAAGCCCTTAAGCGAAAAAGTGGTAAGAGTCGTTGCCAGGACGGAAGAAGCAAGGGAAAAAATAAAAAAAGTAACCGGCGTTCTCGGCAAAATAAAGGATAAAACGGTAAGCATTGCAGTCAGGGGGGCGGCCGCGGCCGGAAAGGCACTGGCAAAAGCCGCGCTGGTGGGAACGGCTGCGGCATTTACGGCAGTGGCGGCGGCAGGGACGGCGGCAGTATCAAGTGCCATGGCATTTGAATCCCAGATGCAGAATGTCGGGACGCTGCTGGACGGTGACGTGAAGGGCAAGCTGCAGTCCATGGGGGCCGACCTGAAAAAAGTCTCCATTGACACGGGGGTTGCCACCAGTGACCTGACGGACGGGCTCTACCAGGTGGTGTCCGCCTTCGGGGAATCGGCGGAATCCGTAAAGCAGCTTGAAATTGCGGCAAAAGCGGCGAAGGCGGGAAATGCCACGACAACGGATTCCGTAAACCTCCTGTCCGCAGTAACCAAGGGATACGGGGACACATCCGCGGAGGCAATGGGGAAAGCCGCGGACCTTGCATTTGCCACCGTAAAGCTGGGGCAGACATCCTTTCCGGAACTGGCATCCAGCATCGGGCAGGTGGTGCCGCTGGCTTCCACCCTTAAGGTGTCGGAGGAGGAACTGTTCGGGGCAATGGCAACCCTTACGGGCGTCACCGGCGGCACGGCGGAAGTCACCACGCAGTTAAAGGCGACCATGCAGTCCTTCCTGTCACCGGGGACGGAAATGGGCAAAGTCCTGAAAAAGATGGGTTACGAATCCGGGGCAGCCGCACTGGAATCGGAAGGGCTTGGTTCGATACTCCAAAAGCTGAAGGAGGAAGTAAACGGGGATGAGGTGGCGTTTGCAAACCTGTTTTCTTCTGTTGAAGCAAAAAACGCGGTACTGGCACTGACCGGTGCGCAGGCGGATAATTTTGCATCCAAAACGGCAGCCATGGCGGACGCGGCAGGAATTGCGCAGCAGGCATTTGATACCCAGACGGATTCCGTGCAGGCCATGGCGGGAAAGATAAAGAATGCCGGTTCCGTGATGCTGACCAGCATGGGGGAAAAGGCACTTCCGTACATAACGAAGGCGCTGGATAAAGTGCTGGACCACCTGCCGGAAATCGAAGCGGTTTTCAGTTCCGTCATGGACGGGGCGGGGGCGGCAGTCATGCGGGTGGCCGGAAGGGCTTCCGAACTGTGGACACAATGGCAGCCCGTCCTGTCCGGTATCGGTGCACAGTTCCAAAATGCCGTGGAACAGGCAGCGCCGTTTTTTACGGGGATGACGGCCAGCTTTGACGGTATCATGCCCCATGTGCAGCCGGTAGTGGCATCACTGGCCGGAGCGGTTTCCTCACTCCTTCCGGTAATCGGACCGGTATTTTCCGGCATTGCAGGCGTGGCCAATGAAGTTTTTCCGGTTGTGTCACGGATTATTTCCGAAGCAGGAAATAAGATACAGACCGTATTCGGCAATATAAGCAGCAAAACGGGATTCCTTCAGAAAATGTTTGAAACAGCAGGACCGGCCATTTCCGCGGTACTGGATGCGGCATGGTCGGTTGCCGGTCCAATCCTTGACCTGGCAGTCGAAGCGATAGACCTGTTTGCCTCCGCGGTTGAGTGGGCATTCCCTTATGTCCAAAGCATATTGGAAGGCGTCTGGTCGGTACTGGAACCAATCGTGTCGGGAATCGGGAAGGGAATCGGCGTACTGGCAGAAGGGGCAGGGAAGATAAAAGACTTCCTTTTCGGGGGCGGGGACGGAAGTACCGCATCCGGAAGCGTCGGGCACAATGCAACCGGGACATCCTACTGGCGGGGCGGTTATACCGTGGTAGGCGAAACAGGACCGGAGATCGTGGACCTGCCGGGAGGGAGTAAGGTATATTCCAATTCCGCCTCCCAGGGCATGCTTGCAGGGGCAGGCGGATACGGGGGCATTAACATCCGTATCGATAAAATGGAAGTGCGCAGTGAGGATGACATTGACAGGATTGCCCAAAAAATAGTGGACAAGATTGACGAGACAAGGCAGAACATGTAAGGGAAGGGATGGCAATGGCAAACACACGGGTGGTAAGGTTCGAAGGGAACGGCGGGAGCTTCGAACTGGCCGTAAACCCAAAGGAACTGGGTGTAACACAGGGCAGCGGGAATAAAACCCTAAACCTCCTGAATGTGGGCGAGGTTGTAATTGCGGGAAACAGGGGACCGGTAAAAATGTCGGTGGCTACCTTTCTTCCCGCCGCCAATTCCCATTTTTACAGGGATAAGGATCCGGAAGAAATCATAACAAAAGTGAAACAATGGAAAAACGGGAAGCAGCCGTTACGGATTATCGTGTCGGGAACAGACATCAACACGATGTTCCTTGTGGACAGCATGGAAGAAAGGTACAAAGAAGGCCAGCTGGACATATATATTAACTGGAGCTTTGCGGAATACAGGGTGCTGAATGTGCCGGCAAGTGCGACTACCGCATTTACGGGAAACATAAACAGCGGGATACTGAAGACGAGAAGCGGGACGGCAGAGATACCGAAAAAAGTGACGGTGAAAAAAGGCGACAGCCTGTGGGGCTTTGCGGTACGGTTCTATGGTGACGGGAGCCTTTGGAAGAAGATAGCGGATGCCAACGGGATTGCCAACCCGGACAGGGTTGCGGTGGGAACGGTTTTGGAGATACCGAGAATATGGAAATAAAAGTAAATGGGAAAGATATATCGGCATGGATAGAAAAGGTTACATGGTCAGGGGACTGCGGGCAGATTGCCCGTAAACTTTCCTTTACCTATGCATTCACAAGGGAGGACAGCAACATCCCGCTGATTACAGTGGATAACGGGGCACGGGTGGCAGCATATGATGGCGTGTTGTTTTTTCTGGGGGTTGTGACAGGTACCAGCAGGCAGGAAGCCGGGGTAACGGTTTCCGTGAATGCGGTGGATCTGGCATGGTATACGGGCAAAGTAAAAACCTATGGTGTATATCAGGGGACTCCTGCAGAGATTGTATCACAGGTATGCGGGGAATATGGAATCCCCGTGGGGGAACTTTTGGAGGAGGGAACCGCCACGGAGATCATAAGCACAGGGGATAAAACCATATACCAGGTTATGGAAGATGCATACGGGGAAACAGAGCATTATCTGTATATGTCAGGTGATGTGCTGAACATAAGGGCTGCAGGGATGGAGGTGGCGGCACACCTTTCCGGAAATACGGACATCACGGATGCCACATATACAAGCAGCATTGAATCCATGGTCAATAAGGTGGTTATCCTTGACGGCAGTTCCTCCTATGCCGGGGAAGTGACAAGGGAGGGGCAGGTATCGGCATACGGGCTTATGCAGGAAACCTATAAACAGGAGCAGGGGAAGGATGCCGCCGTGGAAGCGTCCAAACTCTTAAAGGGCGTGGAGGAAAGCGGGAACATTTCCGCGCAGGGCAATATCCTGTGCATTGCGGGGAAGGCAGTTTACATCACGGACGTGAATACAAACATTACCGGATGCTTCCGGATAACATCCGATACCCATAATTTTGAAGGGACGCTGCATACGATGTCCCTGACACTTGAGTTTAAGGAAGTGGTTTAATGGAAACACCATACAGTAGGATGGTAAAGGCAATGAGGGAGGAAGGGGAGCATAACAATGCTTTTGAAATGGCGGTCTGCATTGTGACATCCATTGATCCCGTTGCGATTGTATATAATAATGTACCGATTGATCACAATATTTACTGCAATGAAGGCTGGATATATCCGGAGGATCCGCTGGACGGGATACTGGAAGGGGAAAAATATCTTTCGGAAGGTTTAAAATCCTATTTAAGTGAGCTTAACGGGAAGTTAAAAATACAGCCCGGTGACACGGTTGCCGTACAGAGGGTTGGAAACAGCTTCCTGATCATGGGAAAGGTGGTAATGATGTAATGGGGCTGTTTCCTTTTGCTGCGGCGGAAACCGCAGCCGGCAGGACGGATGAGCTGCCGGAATATAAAGAGATGGCATATGATTATGAAAATAACCGCCTGAAGAAAAAGGCGGGGAAATATTACCTTGTAACCCGGAATGAGGCACTTAAGGTATGGATTTATAAGGCACTGAAAACGAAACGGTTTGTTTACCAGGCATATTCCCATAAATACGGCACGGAGGTTGATAATGTAATCGGTGTTTCAGGGGATAAGGGGATCCTGGAAAGCGAGATCCGGCGTTACGTGACGGAAACAGTCATGGTAAATCCCTATATACAGGAACTTTCCGGTTTTTCCTATGACTGGAAGACGAAATCATTCTGTGTGGTTACTTTTGACGTGACAACGGTGTACGACCGGTTTACATGGAGCAGTGAGGTGTATGTTACATGAGTAATACATTTAATGAGATATGCGGGAGAATGAAGAAACGGCTGGTTTACGGGGCGAGCAGGCTGGAAGGAAGCTGGACGGCGGACAACATACAGGCGGTGGCGAACGAACTGGCCAGGATTTATGCGGAAGACATTGATACCATACTGGATAAGGCTTTTGTGGCCACGTCCTACGGCGAATGGGCAGACCTGGCATGCGGGGATTACGGGGTGGCGAGGAACAGGGCAACACCCGCATCCGTTTCCCTGCAGGTAAACGGGAGGATTGGACGGTATGAACCGCTGGAAGTGGCAGCGGATGACACCGTTTTCCTGACGGAAGAATTTTACATACCGGATACCGGTACCGCAACGGTCAGGGCCGTATGCACACGGGCGGGAAGCCAGGGGAATGTGATGGCGGGAAGCATAAACAGGGTAAAGGGTAAAAGGGCCGGGATTAGCGGCGTTACCAACCCGGAAGCGGCGGAGGGCGGCTTTGACACGGAAACGGATGAACGCCTTATTGCCCGTACCCTTGAAAAAATCAGGATGCCGCCGACCAGTGGCAACATTGCCCATTACAGGCAGTGGGCGCTGGAGGTGACCGGCGTTGAAAAAGTGAAGGTGTTCCCGCTGGCGAGGGGGAAAGGGACGGTGGACGTGGTAATTATCGCGGACGGCAATTCCCGGCCGCCGGATGTACTGCTGCGGAATGTGGCAGTGCATACCGGGGAATGCCGTCCCATCGGCCCGGACGTGCTTGTGGCGGGCGCGGAACCGGTAACCGTAAACATTGATGCCACGGTGGTGGCGGCATCCGGAAGCAGCAGGGATGCCATTGCCTGCCAGATGCTCGGACAGATGGAGGAATATTTCGGGGCGTTCGGTTTCGACAATTACGGGGGGTATGAAGGGAACATTGTCTCATACCTGAAGGTCGCCGACCTGCTGTTTAACTGCAGCGGGATTAAGGATGTTACGGATTACCGGATTAACGGGCAGGAAAGCAGCATCCGGCTGGGGGACCGGCAGTTCCCGGCAGCAGGCACGGTATCCATAACACTGGGAGGTACATAATGCTGAAGGACACGGTACCAAAGTTTGTATCGCGGATGCAGGAAATGGCGGAACTTTTCCATGCGGAGCAGCCGGAACTTGACCGGATGAAAAATGATTTGGAAAACATTGTAAAACAGTTTTACGCGAAAACGGCAACCTTTTCCCTGGAGAGGTGGGAGCGTGATTTCGGGCTTGCCGCAGATCCGTCCCTGGGTACCGGGCAGAGGCGGGCAAGGATTATTGCAAAGATGAACGCACGGACCCCTGCCACGGTAAGGATGCTGGAAAACCTTGTGCTGCAGACGCTGGATGCGGACAGGGTCTTCATCAAGGAATATCCTTCCGATTACAGTTTTGCGGTTTACGTGGAAAAAGAATACCTGATAGACCTGGGGATCGCGGAGGAAGCGGTTTATTATGCAAGGCCGGCACACCTTGATTACAGGTTTATCCAGGTCTTAATCCGCAATGCACAGATGCAGGAGCATGTGGGGGTATACGGAATGTTCCTTCCGGCAAAAGAAGGAACCACGGATGTGGAAGGGCTGTACCAAAAGGAACATGTGGGCGTGGCAGGCATAAGGCTGGAGATAAGGGAGGGAACGGCGGAATGAAATACATATTAACGGAGCGGGGGATACGGTACATTACAAGGGTAAACAGCCAGATTATAAACATGCACCTCCTGCGGGCGGACGTGGGGACGGGATTTTCGGACAATCCCGACCTGCTTACCGTAATAGCGGATAAAAAGCAGGGGCTGCAGATAGACGGCATAACGGCGGAAACGGACATGGCGACCATACACTGTACGCTTACCAACCTGAACGTGGCAGAGGAGTATTGTTTAAGGCAGATAGGGATTGTTGCATGGGATCCGGAACGCGGACGGGAGGAACTCATCATTGTCGGGCAGGATGCGGAAGGCGACCGGATCCCGGCGGTAACGGAGCGGGAAGTACAGTACCTCTATAACATTGGCGTGAAGGTAAGCAATACGGCGGACATTACCTTTGATTCCGACACAAATGATTTCCTGCGGAAGAAATACTTTTATGCGTTTGTCGAGGAAATGGAGCAGAGGGGGAAGGTGACCGTCGGGACGGTACATGCCCCGATGGAAAAAAATGAAATACGGTTTATTGTGGACGAGATGCCTTACTATGAGGAAAACGGAAACATGGCATATATCCTGGACGGCGCGGGAAACAGGGTGGAACTGACCACGGAAGACGGCAGGACGGTAAGCACCGGGGAATAGGGGTGGACGGATGGATACGGAACAGTTATTTGCACGGGGGAAGGAAATCTTCCCGGAAACCAATTATGAGAGGGACGGGGGACCGGAAAAAATACTGCGGATCCAGGAATGGATCGGACAGACGGGGCGGAGGCTTGAGGAACTTGCGGACATAACGGAAAACCGGCTGCTTAAGAAGGAAGACATAGCGGAATGGGCGAAGCAGAGGGAAAAGCCTTCCTATACCGCCGGTGAGGTAGGGGCGGATGCGGCCGGAAGCGCGCGGGATGCGCTGGCCGCCGCAGTGGAATATTCGGATGCCGCATACAGGCAGGCGGCAGGTTATGCGGACCTTTTGGTTGCGGCGCTGGTAAACGGTGCACCCGATACATTAAACACGCTGAAAAAAATCGCGGATGAAATGGCTGAAAATGAGGATGTGGTTACCGCACTCCAAAGCGCCATCGGAAGCAAGGCGAATGACGTGGAGCTGCAGGCGCATGTGTCAAACGGCACCGTGCACATTACGGCGGGCGAAAGGAACGCGTGGAATGCCGTAATAACCAAATACGATCTGCTGGCGGCGTCTTTTCGGGATGGGTGTAATACACTGGTAAACGGATGCATAAACCATGGTGTTACACCCGTTTCCAACAGTCCCGCGGACATTATGCTGGCGGTTGGCTCCATAGCGGACGGCAGGTACAGTGCGGGTGTCCTGGCGGCCAGGAAAGGGACGGCAAAGGCGGCACAGGTGCTGGCCGGTTATACCTTTACCAATTCCTCCGCCGTCGCGGTTACCGGTACGATGGCAAACAGGGGGGCAGTGGCAAAGACCCTGAATGCCGGACAGTCCTATACCGTGCCGGAAGGTTACCATAACGGGAAAGGGAAAGTTACGGCGGCCGCACTGGCAGGGCAGACGGGCGGGACGGCAGCAGCCGGGAACCTGACAAAGGGAAAAACAGCCTGGGTAAACGGAACAAAAATAACCGGTACCGGGGCGGATAACACCGCGCAGTATAATGCGGGTGTTGCCGCGGCGGACGGCAGGGCAAACACAAACAGCGTAAACTATAAAACCGGGTACAATGCCGGGGTCGCAGCCGCGGACGCAAGGGCAAACCCGGCATCGGCAAATTACAAATCCGGATACAATGCGGGGGTGGCGGCCGCACGGCTGAAGGAGACGGCCCTTCCGCTTTCCCTGCTGTCCGGTAACGGGGGATCCACCGTTACATCCGGCGACATCAATTTTGCCGGGGCCCTGTTTTTAAGGATAAACTACGGGTACACATCCGCAAACAGGGAGGCGTGCGTGGCAAAGGTGTACCGCGGTACCACGGTTTACCGGCAGCAGTACATCCCAAAAGGGTACAGTGCCGGGTCTGCGCTGGCGGCGGCAGGGCTGACCGCCATTATAGACGTGTCGGGGATTGGGGGCGTGGCGAACTTCCGGCTTTACCCGGACAACGGCAGCAGCGGGCGGAATGATGCCGGGACATATTCCATACAGTCAATGTCGCTGTATTCAATGTAAACCGCCCAAGGCGGAGAAGGAGGAAGTATCATGGAAAGGACTGGAATTAATCCCGTAAAACAAATCATGCAGGAGCATAACGGGAACGTATACGGTTTCCCGATTGGGGTTTTGGCAGAAAATGTGGAGGAGGATTCGGAACACCGGTTCCTGACGGACGAGGAAAAAGAGAACCTGATGTGGAAGGATGACTCATTCAATAACGGTAAGGTGGCTTTTATGCAGGCAGCCAAAAGGGAAAACATAAAAACAGGGGAAACATTCAAAATACTGTTCGGGAAAATAAAAAAATACCTGGCGGATTTAAAAGGGGCGGCATGGTGTGACACCACCGACAGCATAAATTCAGGTGAAGACGTGGATGTAACGACAAGGAAGGCACTGAAGGAAGTAAATGAAAAGCTGGGCGGGATGAGCCTTAAAAGGGAAGGGACTGATATATTTATTGAGTATCAGGACGGTGCCGATACAGTAAGAAAAAAATTAAATGACAGGGCCGTGACGGAATTGCCTTTAAGCATGGTTACGGCAAATGACAGTCCGGAAATAACCGCCGGGCCGATTGATTTCACGGACCAGCTTTTCTTTAAGGTCATTTACGACTATAATACAAGTAACCGTGAGGCATTGCATATAGCACTGTATAACGGGGATGAGGTTTACCTGCATAAATACCTTGCAAAAGGCTATTCGGAGGGGCATCTAACCTTACAGGAAAACCTTGAGACCATTGTGGATGTAATGGGGGTGACCGGAAGCTGTTACATGCGGCTTTGGGCAGACAATTCCCCGAACAGTGGCGGAGGGGTAGACGGTCTTGGTAATTTCGTCGTTAAATCCATGGCTTTATACAGTTAAGACAGGGGTTAAATTTCTGTTTAAACGTCTTTAATTGTGTTTTTATTTCCGCTTTCTTTTAAAAATTTACCATAAAAAGTTTAATCAAAAAAAGAATGACATTCTTCCTGCAAAAAAATGTCATTCTTTTTGCTTGCTTACAACAGGGCATTAAAGGCAGAGATTGCTTTAGAATGGACAGGACGCCTCAATTGCTGCATGAACGGTAGAAACTTCATTTTCCCATAATGGATTCACTTGCTTTTCAATTCCTGTATGGTATTTTTGCAGGATGGTAAGGCGTTCCTGTAAAAGCTCCTGTTGTTCTTTTGGCGTAAATGTATTCAAGAAAAATGCGGCAATGGAAAAGATGGCGTAGCTATAAACTCGTCTTTCGCAGAAGCATGGAATACTGAACAGGAGGGCACCGTTTCGGCACAATCCCGAAATTTTGGCAAGAATGTCTACATCATTTTCAACAAATAAACATATCCGCTCTTTTTTCATATTCAGTTATCCCCGCTTTCTGAAATCATGTCGTCAAAAGCATTACCGGGTGGAACAATCGGCATAACATTTTCCTATGACTCAATGATAAGTTCAATGACTTAATTCGATGATATAGTAGAATTTTATTATTGATGGAAATTTCGTTGAGTAAATTGCCCTATAATTTTTTCGATGACTGTGCTAATGTTAAGTTGTACTTATCCATTGGAGGAGACGCTGTATGACAAGGAAAGAACAAAAGGAAGCCAAAAAAATACAGATTATTCAAGCTACATTGGATTTATTCGTGGAACGGGGATACTACGGAACTAAAACAAGCCAGATATCCAGGAGGGCAGGAATTAGCGAAGGGCTGTTGTTCCATTATTTTCCTACGAAGGAGATTCTGTTAGAAGAACTGGTAAATATCGGTTTGGAAGGAATGCGGCTGCCAATGCAGATCAAGGCAAAAAATGGTTTGGATTTCTTTTATCAATTTACCAAAATGTTGTTTTTACAAGTGGAAAAAAATACTTTTATTGCAAAAATGTTTGTATTTATGGGGTACGTGGTGCAGGCTGAGGACATACCAGGGAAACTTCGTAAGCTGGCAGCATCGGTAGACACTATTGCATTTTGTCAAAACTGGGTGGAAGCAGGGCAGAAAGACGGAAGCATTCGTAAGGGAGATGTCATGGCACTGTCAAATATGTATTGGTGTGCAATACATGGAATTATGAGACAGTATGCTTTGCGCCCGGAAATTCCGCTGCCCAAACCGGTATGGATGGTAGGTATGCTGCAAAATGACAAAGAACCAATCAATTAAAGAAAGGATTTATTTATGGAGGAAAACAAAAAGAAAATCATAATCGTAGGCGGCGGCATCGCCGGACTGTCAGCAGGAATTTATGGAAAGCTGGCAGGCTATGACGTGGATATCTATGAAAAAAATCCCGTTGCCGGTGGGCAGTGTATGGGGTGGAACCGGAAAGGCTGCCATATTGACAATTGTATTCATTGGCTTACCGGAACGAAAAAAGGGACCGCTCTGCGCAAAGTATGGGAAACAGTTGGAGCATTAGATGAACATACAGAATTTGCAGACTGTGACAGCTTTTATACGAGTATCAGGGGGGATTTGCAGGTAACACTGTGGAAGGATTTAGAGAGGACGAAGGCAGAACTTCTTGAATTGTCCCCTGAAGATGAAACGGAAATAAGGAAATTTGTGGAACATGTGAAATATGCAGCGGAATGTGAAATACCGGTTGAAAAACCTATGGATGCTATGGGAATCATGGATTATATCCATATGGGTGCTTCAATGGCAGATATGCCAAAGGTGATGAAAGAATACGGCTCCATTGATTTGGCGGGAATGTCCGCAAGGTTTAAACATCCTGCATTGAAAGCACTGTTTACCGATTATTTGCCCAAAGAATATGTTGCAAGTTCATTTCTCGTTTCTTATGCCAGTATTGCATCTGGTAATGGTGAAATTCCAACAGGCGGTTCTTTGGCAATGGTAAACCGTATGGTGAAGCGATTTCGGCAGTTGGGCGGTAATTTGTACTGCAATTCGCCTGTTTCTCGGATTTTGATAAAAAACAAAAAAGCAATAGGAATTGAAACAGCAGACAAAAAAACAGTGCTGGGGGATTATGTAATTTCATCAGTGGATACTATGGAGATGTTTGGTAACTTAATCGGTAAAAAGTATATGGACGCTAAATGGCAGTCCTGTTATGCGGATAATGAAAAATATCCTCTTTTTAGCGCTGTTCAGGCGGCATTTGTGGCAGAGCAGGGAGCATATAATGGGAAAGGAACTATTTTTTTCGACTGCTTTCCTTTTGAAACAGGAGGAAAGAAAGTGGAGAGAATTTCAGTGAAAAGTTATGAATATGAACCTGAATTTGCTCCGGAAGGGAAAATGGTGCTTCAAGTAAATGTCCCACAATTTGATAGGGAATACTTATACTGGAGAGGGCTGACAAAGGAGGAATATGAGAGCCGGAAAAAGGCGGCGGCAGAGGCAATAGAAGAACGATTGCTGACGCAGTTCCCCAGTCTTCAGGGACATATGGCTTTTCTTGACTGCTGGACACCGATTACTTACGAGCGGTACTGTAACGCATACCATGGAGCATATATGGGATTCATTACGAGAAAAGGCGTAAAGTCCTTTCGTGTAAAAGGAATATTAAAGGGCGTAAAAAACCTGTATATTGCCAGTCAGTGGATTATGGCGCCGGGAGGTCTTCCGGCAGCGGTAACGGCAGGAAAGTTTGCTGTGTGGCGGATTGCCCGAAAAGATAAAAGAATGATTGATAATTCTTTTTCACAATAATAAATCAGGCAGAGTACTTAGCCGGGAAAGCGTTTGTTGGAAAAAACAATGAACGCTTTTCGGCATTTAACAATACACTGCAAATGAGGCAAAAAGGTGAAACGGTTAAGAATATCCTGATTGTGGACGACGAGCCGGTGAATTTGGATGCTGGCTGTCCTGAACGGAACCCCTATGAATCTGATACTCCTCGATATATGGATGCCGATATGGACGGGTTTGGGGTATGCGGGGAAATACGGAAGATATCCGCAGTTCCCTGCAGGACGAGGGAGATTACAAACCGTAAATTCTCCGCTCATTCCTTTTTCCTGTAATAAGCGAACCCGAATGTTCCAATCCCCGTATTGCATGCGGTGGAGACGGAGGCGCGCTGCATGATGACCTTCTCAAAGGGAACGCGCCGCAGTATTTCACGGCGGATGTATTCCTGCTGTTCCACGCTGCATCCCGCATGGGTAATGAACACCACATCGGTACTGATGCGTCCCCGGCGCAGCAGGTGGCTGTGGATGAACCGGCGCCATGTGTTTTCCGGCTTTCCGGCGCCGGCACCGGTGAGAGTCAGTCCGCCCGGCCTCATTTTCAGAATGGGGTGCAACTGGAACAAACCGCACAGCTTTGCGGTGGTTTTGCCAAGGAAGCCATGGGAGTAATATATATTTGCCGACGGAAGGATGAACTGGGTTTCCACCCGTTCCTTCATTTTTGTCACCTTTGTGCGGATGTCCTTTGCGGGGTAGCCTTCCATAGCCAGTTTTGCGGCATAGAGTACTACCAGTCCCTGTCCGCAGGAAATCTGGGCGGAATCGATGATATGGACATGGTCGAAGCACTGGGCGGCTGTTTTGGCATGGTCATAGCCGCTTCCCATGCTTTTTGCCATGGAAATATGGATGACCCGTTCCGACCGCGTCAGCATGTCGGAAAAAAATTCTTCGTATTCTTCCACGGAAACGCTGTCGGCAGTGATGTTGCTGGTGTCTTCCGTCATGTACTGGTTGAGATCGTCCGAGGTGATTTCCAGTGTGTCCGCGAAACGTCCGCTTGCCGTGCGGACATATAAGTACATGCAGCCGATGTCGTATTTTTCAATCAGGTGTTCCGGCAGGTCGCTGATGCAGTCCGTGGTGATGATGACCTTCCGTTTCCTGCGGCGGGAAACCTGCCGGACCGGTTCGATATGCGTTCCGGCTTCCTGTTCCTGCGGGGCTGCCGACTGGCGGTATTCGATGATATCCTCAGGGATAAACTTTAAAATTTCCGCTTCCAGGGCAGCGCTTTGTATGGGTTTCTCCAGATATCCGTCAAATCCTTCCTCCATCATCCGTTTGCCCGCTTCCGCCGCGGAATTGGCGGACAGGGCAATGACGGCGCAGTCACGGCATAATCCGTTCTCCTGTTTCCTGAGCTGCTTTAACGTTTCGATACCGTCCATTTCCGGCATCATGTAATCCAGGAGGATTACGTGGTAGTATTTCCGCTTGGTCATTTCCAGGCATTCCGCGCCGCTTTTGGCAATATCGGTCTGTACTTTGGTAGCTTCCAACAGCTTGCTTTCCACCATGGAATTCATGGCATTGTCGTCCACGATGAGGATGCGCGCTTCGGGAGCCTCGAAACTCTGCCGATATTCCGCCGTTTGTTTCCGGCTCCGGGACAAAAGGCGGATGTTTCCGATAGGTGTGTGATCCACAATTTTCTGCGGTAAAATAACCGTGAAAACGGACCCTTTCATATAAATGCTGTCCACGGAAATCTCGCCGCCCATCAGATCCACCAACTGTTTGGTAATGGAAAGCCCAAGACCGCTGCCTTCCACTTTTAAGTTTTTCCGCGTATCCGCCCGTTTAAAGGAATCATACAGGTACTGCAGGTCTTCCTTGCGGATGCCGATGCCGGTATCCGTCACGGATACCCTTAAGCGGGGGACACCTTCTAAGAAATCCATGCGGGCGGAGAGGGTGACGGAACCTTCGTTGGTATATTTTGCCGCATTGGTCAGGATGTTCAGGAGAACCTGTTGGATGCGTTTGACATCGCCCAACAGGACAGAGGGGAGGTTTTCGTCGATATCAATCCGCAGTTCCAGTTTCTTTTCCGTCAGGCGCACCCGGATCATGTCGGTTAAATCACCAAACAGGTCCGCGGTCCGGTATTCCAAAGGAAAAATTTCCATTTTTTTCATTTCTATTTGGGACAGGTCCAAAATATCGTTGATCAGGTTCAGCAGCATTTTACTGGCGCTTTGGATGTTGGCGGCATATTCTTTGGTTGCCGGTTCTTCGCTTTCCCGCAGTATCATTTCGTTGAGCCCCACAATGGTATTGATGGGGGTGCGCAGTTCATGGCTCATGCTGGCAAAGAAGCTGTTTTTGGACTCGCTTATTTTTTCCAGTTCCTCCTGCTGTTTCTGTGCCACGGAACGCTCAATGTTGAACATTTTCATCTGTGTTTTTAAAATGATGCCGCCGGCAAGCCCTACGGCAAGCATGGAAAACAGGGAGTCCAGATAAGCGGCAAGGCGGGAGTCCATGGGTACGATGGCTTCCGGGTGGTGGTAACCGTAGCCGTAGGTGAAGGTGTTCACGGTAATGGCAAGGATTAGGAAAAGGACCAGCCTTTTGCCGGAAAACATCAAAAAGACGTAAAACAGCCCAAGGGCAAACCATATGACGGCGCCGCCTTCCAATCCCCCGCTCAGGAAAAACATGGCGGGAAAAATTAACAGGATGATGAGGAAGCCGACAAGAATGGCGGCAATGTCAATCTTACGGTATTTAAAAGTAACCAAAAGCGCAATTATCATGACTGCCAGCAGAATAAAAAGCGGGACGACAATGACATGCATGTCCATGAGAACCACGCATTCAATGATTCCCATGGAAGCAAGAAGGACGCCTACCAAAACAATCATGCGAAAAATCCTTTCCCGCAGGTCATAATCCCTTCCGTATATGGTTTCCAACAGTTTTTTCATCATGTTCCACCTCATTTTTGCGTTGCTTCCCCGTCCGGTATGCCGTCCGGGTTTCTTTCGGGACTTTGGGATACAATGTCTTTGCGTATCGCCGATACTTTATCCAGCGCGGACATATAATCGGACATTTCGACTTTCTTTTTTACGGGTTCCAGTAAGTCCCGGAGCGGGGCATGACGGTAGCGGTATCCCTGCAGCAAGGACAGGACTGTAAGCATACGCCCGCCGTCCAGGGCATACGCGGCATCTTCCAGCGCTTCCGACAGCCGGTCAAACGTATCGTCATCTAGTTTGGGCAGGGACGAGGCCGTGCCTTCCGGTAAAGTATCATCCGTGCTTTCCGCCGCAGGTTCCCTCCCGGATGTAACGTGAAGCAGCGGGCATTGCTCTAATTCTTCCATCAGCCGCAGATGCTCGGTGAGCAGGTTCCCGTGGTGCATGAAGATGTATTCGGCATCCCCCTTTTTTCCCGCGGTTTCCAGGTCCTTTGCCTTTCCCGCAAGACGGATGGCGCCGATACTGTGCATGGTACTCTTAAGCGCATGTACTTTGATTGTGTAATTTTTCCAGTCCTGCCGTTCGAAGAAAGTCCCTAACTGGCGGCGTTCTTCTTCCCCGTCCGCAAGGCAGGATTCTAAAACCTCCAAATACTGTTTTCTGCCGCCGCAGAACAGGATTCCCTGCCGGACATCCAAATCGCCGATGGCAAAAGAATCTTCCGTCATGTATGCGTTCGTGCCGGAGTTGGCGTCCGCTGCCGTGTCCGTGCCGGGTGCCGCAGCGTCGTCCGTGCCGGGTGCCGCAGCGTCGTCCGGGTTTGGCTGTGCGTCCGTTTGGCCGGCGCTTTGCCGTTTGGTTTCTGTGTCCGCCTGTCCGTACAAAAGGATTTTGTCTTCCGGCAGGTTGCGTCTGAGGACGCGCTCCAGTACGGATATTTCCACGGGTTTTGCCAGAAAATCGTCAAAACCTTCCGCCAAAAACATTTCCCGGTTGCCGGGCGCTGCGTTTGCCGTCAGGGCTACAATGGGTACCTTTTGATAATATAGCCCTACTTTGCAGCGGATGCGGTGCATGGTTTCCACACCGTCCATATCCGGCATCATATGGTCCATGAACACAAAGTCAAAGCACATTCTTCCGATGACCTCCAGCGCTTCCTGCCCGCTGGTGGCATAAGTGACCTGAATCCGGTATTCTTTTAACAGCCCTTCGATGACGCGGATGTTCATCCGGTTATCATCCACCACAAGGATATGGGCGGCGGGGGCGGTAAACCTTCCCTGCCTTACCAAAGGTCTGCCGCCTTTGATGCCGCCGCTTCCGTTTAAAATGGAAACCATGGGCAGGATATAAAAAGGTTTGTAAAGCTGCAGCAGGTCCGGGTTGGAAAGGTGCTTTTCGTCCGGGCGGTCAATGATGAGGATTAACTTTGCGCGTTTTGCCAAACCGTCGAAATAAGGTTTGTCTTCCAGGTATTCCGCCAAACTGATGAATACATGGCTGAATGCTTCCAAGCGCTCCCTGCGCTTTAGTTCCGCCAGGTTCCGGCAGATATGGCACCGGATTTGGAGCTGTTGGCGCATGTGCAGGATATTGTTGTTGTATTCGTCACGGATGAACGCCATATGGAACTGCTCCATGTCGATATAAACCGCTGCGTTTATCCGCTGCTTGTCATCCGCACGGGCAATCGGTTCTTCATCCAGTATTTTTTGGGGAACCACGAACCGCACTATGCTGCCTTTGCCGAGCCGGCTGCGCACGGTAAGCGTTCCGCCCATTTTTAACACCAGCGCCCTGGAAATGGCAAGACCTAAGCCTACGCCTCCTTCCTGCCTGCTTCTTCTCGTATCCACCTGGCTGAAACTGTGGAACAGTTTCTCCAGGCTTTCCTGGCTCATACCGATGCCGGTATCCCGGATGGTTACGCAGAGGTTAATGCCGTAATTTTCCCGTCTGGCATATACACGGATGCTGACGCACCCTTCATTCGTAAACTTAATGGCATTGTCCATCAGGTTTACGATGACCCGGCGTATCTTTTTTTCATCGCCTAAAAGACCGCTGGGCAGAGTCGCATCGCAGTCCGCGATCAGTTCAATTTTTTTATCCCCTTTTTTTGCCATTGCCATATTGATGACATCGTTGATGGTGGAAGTGATGTTGTAGGGTTCTTCCTCCAAATCCATTTTTCCCTGCTGGAGCTGGGCGAAATCCAGGATATCGTTGACCAGTGTCATCAGGTTGCGTCCGGCGTCGCGGATATCAAGGACTTCTTCCCGCAGGCTGTCCGCATCGTGTTCCCGCAGCGCCAGTTCGCTCATTCCGCAGATGGTATTGACCGGTGTACGGATTTCATGGCTGACATTGGAAAGGAAATCATCCTTGCTTTGCTCCGCGTCCATGAGGGCGTCAATGATTTTGTAGACTTCATTGCTGTTTTCGTTCTGCTGCTTCATCCACCGGTACAGGATAAATTCCAGACACAATACATTCCCTACCTGCGGCAGAAGACCCAAAAGGGTTTCACTGGAAATAAAACGGAGGGTTCCGTGAATGACGCCGTGGTAAAAGGCGATGAAAAGCAGCGAAGCGAAAATAAGCCACAGGAGTTTGGAAAACCCGTAAAATGCTACCAGTACGGACAATGCCATGAAGGTTGGTATGAGTGTGGACATATCGTCCTTGTGGGCGGCATACAGGAGCAGGGAGAACTGTATGAGCAGGGATGTCAGTGCAGCCCGTGTGCGGTAATTTTTATACCGGCTGAAATAAACCGTCCACCCGGCGGAGACTGCCGCCAGCAGACACGCCGGAATCCACAGGGGCCATCCGGCCCTTAGTGCGCCTGCGCACAGGCAGACGGTATAAAGACTGTAAAAAAGAATGATAAAACGCTCGGTATTTCTTTGGTTCTGTTTCGTCTGATTAAAGTATTCCAAAATGTAACCTCCAAATCAAGCAACCTCCAAAACAAGCACGCTCTAATGCAGCTGTCTGCGGATTTTCCGCAGAATCAGGAAGATGTCCGGATTGAATTTCTTACCGGCATCCGCCTCCATCAGTTCAAATGCCGCATCGATATCGTAAGAATGCCGGTAAACCCTTGTCTCGGTAATGGCGCAGTAGGAGCTTACCACGGACAGGATTTGCGCGGACAGGGGGATTTCTTCCCCCTTTTTCCCGCAGGGGTAGCCGCTGCCGTCCCAGTTTTCATGGTGGTAGTGGGCAATGTCAATGGACATTTGGAGGAAATCGTTATAATCTCCAGTGTTGCGGATATCCTGGAGGATTTTCGCACCCACCGTGGTATGGGTTTGTATGACGGCAAGCTCCTCCGGCAGAAGGGATTCCTTTTTTTGCAGGATGTCCGTGGGGATTGCCACGTTCCCCAAATCGCTGAGCGGTGCGGCCAGCGCTATGGTTTCTATGTAGGAATCGGAAATCAGGTGCCCGTAATTGGTCGAAAGCTGCATTGCTTCCGCCAGTATCCGGCAGTTGTAACTGAGTCGTTCCATGTGGTTCTCATCGTAGCAGGCATTTTCCCGTGCCACGCGGATTAAGGCATACAGGACATTTTTCTTTTCGATTTCCAGTTGGCGGAGCTGTTCATTGACGGAGCGCTGCAGAAGCCGGTTCGTTTCCGACAGTTCCTGGTTTGCATAATACAGCTTAAGATGGAGCCGCAGTCTCGCCTTTACCACTTCCGGGATGAAAGGTTTCGTAATATAATCCTCCCCGCCCAGGTTAAATCCCTCCACCACATCTTCGGGATCGTCAAAGGCGGAAATAAAGATAATGGGAATATCCCTCGTTTTCACGTTTTCCTTCATTAATTTACAGAAAAGGTGCCCGTCCATTTCCGGCATCGCCACGTCCAAAATGATAAGCTGCGGATGGAGCTTATCCACGATTTTCAGTGCCTGTACACCGTTTTCCGCCAAAACCGGTGTATGCCCCATTTCCCGGATGATATCCCGCAGGACAAACCGGTTTGCATCCACGTCGTCCACGACCAGGATTTTGGCACTATCTTTTAAAGTTAAGGCATTTGCCGAATTGGAATTGTTTTCCCCAGCCATAATTCCTCCTTGCATTTATCATGTGCGCTTAAGATTTTGGTATGACATTGTATGAGACAGCAAATAATAAATACCATACATTTATCAAAATATAAATAAGACATATATAAAAGGGTAACATTATTTTAAGGCACTGACAAGCAGTTTCTTGCTCCTTTGCTCTGTGGAGGTAACGATTCTGCTTGGAATGGTTTCTTGATAGGCGGACGCACGGGCAGCACAGGGGATTCCGTTTTTGTCTTCTGCGTCCGCATTTTCCCGCAAACATAACATTCCAAGCCGAATTGTTATCTATGGCGGGGGCAGGACAGACAAAATTGAAAAATTCCCTAAAGTAATTTTCCAAAAGACCGATAATAATAATAAGACATCAGTAATATTTCACGGAAAGGAGGAGTGAACGATGCGTATTGAAGCGTATACACAGGTTCAGCAGATATATAACACATCCAAGTCTGACAAGAACCGCAGGAACGTGAAAGTGAATGCGGGGGAAGCGGATCAGCTTGAGATATCCAGCACCGCAAGGGACTACCAGGTTGCGAAACAGGCAGTTGCGGCTTGTGCGGATGTCAGGGAAGATGTGGTGGCTCCTCTCAGGAAAAGTATTCAGGCAGGTACTTACGAGGTGAGCGTTGGGAAATTCGCTGATAAGTTATTGCAGAAGTTAGAAGAAATGAGGTAAGCCCGTGGCAAGTTTGATGGAAAACCTGATTGCAACATTAGGTGATTTATGTGAAGAATACGAAAACTTGCTTGGGTTGTCCACCCAAAAGAAGCCGGTCATCATAGCCGGTAATTTGGAGGAGCTGTCAAAGATCACGGATGAAGAACAAATCGTTGTGAGCAGAATCAATCAGTTAGACCGTAAGAGACAGGAAGTGGTTCGTGATATCGCCAACGTGGTAAACAGGGATGTTGAAGATTTGAAGCTGGACAGTATTATCCAAATGCTGGAACCAAGACCGTCGGAGCAGCAGAAACTGGCGGCAGTTTATGACAGGTTAAAAGATGTGGTAGGCAGGGTGAAACAGATTAATGAGCAGAACAGGCAGCTCATTATAAACGCCCTTGAGCTGATTGAATTTGACATAAACATGGTTCAGGCAATGAGGGCAGCCCCCGAAACCGCCAATTATAATAAAGGCGCGTATAACACGGGAAGTGTAATCGGGGTAGACAGAAGCGGGTTTGACGCAAAACAATAATCCTAAAAACCGAAGGGAGAGGTGATATCATATGCCATTATTTGGAAGTTTATACATCGGCGCGTCGGGTCTTCAGACGAGCCAGAACACATTAAATACAACCGCACATAATATGGCGAACACAGATACCAAGGGGTATACCAGGCAGCAGATACTGCTTGGGACGAGGAGCTATATTAATCTATCGAGCAGTGCATCTGCCATTTCCTACCAGCAGTACGGGCTGGGCGTGGTTTATTCCCAAACAAGACAGGTCAGGGATGTATTTTTGGATAAGACGTACCGGAAAGAAACGGGACGCTGTTCTTTTTATGAAGTAAATACGAAAGTCATCGAGGAAATGGAAGACCTGTTCGGCGAATTCCAGGGCGTGGAATTTTCGGCAGCTTTGGAAAACCTGTGGACTGCCATGGAGGAGTTGGTAAAGAGTCCCTGCGACATGACGAACCAGAACATGTTCGTATCCCGCTGTGACCAGTTCCTGACGAAAGCGTTAAGGGTGTATGACGGGCTGTGTGAACAGCAGGATAACCTGAATGCGCAGGTGGAGAAAACGGTAGAAAAAATTAATGAATACGGCGAACAGCTTGTAGCCATTAACAAGAAGATTATGAGGCTGGAAACGGGAGATACCGAGCATGCCAATGACTTAAGGGACCAAAGGAACCTGATTCTTGATGAATTGGCAAAGCTGGGGAAGATTCAGTATGAAGAAGACTTTAACGGCGTTGTCAGCGTGAAGTTTGAAGGCGTGGATTTCGTGACTTCCGATTTGGTCAATACGATAGAACTGCATACGGATAAGGAAACTGGTTTCCATACTCCTTACTGGAAGCAGCTGGCGAATTATAAGAACAACAAATGGGGCGAGCCGGAATTGGATTTGGAAGCGGCAAGGGTTTATAATCCGACCCAAAAAATATCGACTACCATGAATACGGATATCGGAGCCCTGCGCGCCACCCTGCTTGCAAGGGGGGAGAAACGTGCCACCTATCAGGATTTGGAGGATTCCGAGGCGTACAACACCGATATTTACCAGTCGCTTTTAATGAACGTGGAGGCGGAATTTGACCGCCTGATCCACTATGTGGCAACCACGATTAACGATGCGTTGCGTGAAGCGGCCATGCTGGAACCGGATACCGGATATTTGAAGGATGAGGATGGCAATCCTTACCAAATGTTTGAACTGATATCCATGGATCCCGAAAAAGGATTTTCCGTCAGCAATATGATTGTAAACGAAAGTTTGAAGCGGGAGCCGGGCAGGCTGTCGTTCCGGACAAAGGACGGCAAAGAAGATAAAGCGGCAATCGAAAGGATGCTGGACGGTTTTGAGGCGGAGACCTACATGCTCAACCCGAACCTGCAGACGAAGACGAACATCCGCCGGTTCTATGATGCGCTGATTAACCAGGTCAGCAATACCGGTAAAACGAACAAGGATTTTTTGGATGCGCAGGAAGCCACGGTAAACGAAACCTATTCCGCAAGGGAACAGGTGCTTGGCGTATCCTCGGATGAGGAAATGGAATTTATGATTAAATTCCAAAATGCATACAATGCATCCAGCCGTTACATTAACGTTATTGACGATATGATAGAACATATCATTAATACATTGGGAAGGTAAGGTGAGAAAAAATGCCATCACAGTTTTTTGGATTATCCATAGCATCTTCGGGGCTTCGGGCGGCAAATGCGGCGCTCAATACCACCGGTAACAATATTTCCAATGTTTATACGGAAGGTTACAGCAGGCAGCAGGTAACGCAGGAAGCGGCAAATGCGCTGCGTGTATTTGCGACTTATGGCTGCGCCGGCGCCGGGGTGGATACCGTGGCGATTGAGCGTGTCAGGGATGCTTTTTACGATATGAGGTTCCGCGACAACAATTCCACGCTGATGGAGTATGACATTAAGAATTATTACTGCGACACGTTGCAGGAGTATTTTGAGGACGACGGAGTGTCCGGGTTTTCGGCTATTTATACCGCATTTTCCACGACATTGGAAACCTTGTCCACCAACCGCAGCAGCACGGATGCCAAGAAGCAGTTCATTGCCGCGGCGCAGAAAATGGCGGAGTATTTTAACAACACGGCGGGAAACCTGGTGGAACTGCAAAAGGATGTCAACTCGGAAATCAAAATCCGTGTTGACCGGATTAATTCCATTACCACGGAAATTGCCACGATTAACAAACAGATTAATATCATAGAAATGGCATCCACGAATGCGAGGGCAAACGAGCTGCGCGACAAGAGGGATTTGCTTTTGGATGAACTGTCGGAAATTGTCGATGTGAAGACGGAAGAATTTCCACTGACCGATTCCAACAATCCGGACCGGGAGACGGGCGGTACCAGATTTATCGTTTATATTGCGGGCGGACAGTGCGTGGTGGACAATACGGATTTTCATACGCTGGAATGCCGTTCCAGGAAAGATGATGAAAAGATCAACCAAATGGATGCGGACGGTCTGTACGATGTGTATTGGGACAACGGCAATCTTTTTAACCTGAACAACGCGTCCATGAAAGGTTCCCTGCGGGGACTGATTGCCATGAGGGACGGCAATAATAACCAGGCATTTTCCGGTTTGGTGACGGGCGTTTCCCAGGGCGTAAACGGGACGGAAGTGAAAGTTAAGGCGTTAAAGAGTTACCTGCAGGATATGGATAAATGTACGCTTCCCAATTCCCCTACCAATAAGGGCGGTGATATCCTGATTGGGAATACGCAGTTTTACTATACTTCATGGGAATATGATGAAGCCACATCCACTTATACGTTTATCATGAACGATGACAAATGCGATGAGAGGGTGACTTCCGCCATGATGGGGAAAGAAGCCGAAGTGGGAAAGGATATTAATTACCAGGGGATTCCTTATTATCTGGCACAGATGAACGAGTTTGTCCGCACGTTTTCGGCGAAAGTGAACGAGATTTTCGGCAAGGGCTATGACAAGAACGGGAACCTGTTCGGTAAGGGCGGTAATGAGCTGACGTTCTTTACGGCAAAGAAACCGGTAGCGGAAGACGGCGACATCAGGTCACAGTATGGTTTAGATGACTTTTTGGACAGCGACGGATATTATGAAATGACGGCTTTTAACATACAAATCAGTAATGAGCTTTTGGCGGATGCCGACCTGCTTGGTACGAAATCCAGCTCGGATATCGGCGTGGAGGAATGCGGACAGGTGGATGAACTGAAAGCGGCGCTGGTGGATAAGACGAAATTCAGTTTCCGTAATGCCACGGTAAGCGAGTTTTTGGACACCCTCCTTTCGGATGTTGCTTTGAATGCCGGCAATGCCAAGGATTTTTACGATACTTATTACGGAATAGCCGTTACCATAGAGAACCAGCGTTCTTCCATTTCCAGTGTGGATGAGGACGAGGAAGCGATGAACATGATTAAGTATGAAAATGCGTATACGCTTTCTTCCAAGATGATTCAGACACTGACGGAAGTATATGACAGGCTGATTCTGCAGACGGGTGTATAAACGGGCAGGTGAGCCGACGGGAAAAGGAGACGGAATATTATGAGAATGACCAATAAGATTATGCAGAATAATTCCCTGTATAATATCAACAATAATAAGCAGTTGGTAGATAAGCTGAGTACCATGATGTCTACGAACAAGAAAATCACAAGACCTTCCGATGATCCGGTCATCGCGGTCCGTGCCCTGCGTCTGCGCAGCGACGTGGCACAGGTGGCACAGTACCATGAGAAAAATGCGGAGGATGCGGCGAGTTGGCTGAAAGTAACCGAGGACTCTTTGAATACGACAACGGAAGTTATCCGTAAGATGATGGAGCAGGCGACGCGGGCCGCCGGCGGAAAAGATTTGGACTGCGGGAATTTGGAGATTATTGTGACCCAGTTAAAATCTTTAAGGGATGAATATTACGGAATCGGCAATGTGGACTTTGCGGGAAGGTATATTTTTACGGGATTCCGGACGGATACGTCCTTAAGCTACACGGAAGATACGGAAGAAGAATTTAAAATTTACGAAAAACTGGATATGTCTGCGGTGGATACCCTGAATTATACCAGCATCGGTAATTTAAAGGGCATTTCCAAAGAGAACTATGATCCGGAAGCAGCGGAGAATGCGGCTGCCGGGGGCACTCCGTTAGGGGGGACGGCAGGCGGCGAGACGGAAAACAGTGTGCAGAATACGGGTATATACCGTATCATGCTTTCTTATGACAACCTGAAAAACAATAATCCTCCGGCTTCGAGCCTGTCCGTGAAATATGTGACGAATACAACAATGGTTCCGCCGCAGGAACAGGATTTGTTCCCCGCAGGTACGATTGTGAACCGTTCCACGACGGAGGATCCCAATCCTTATGATTATATCCAGCAGAATTCGACACAAGCTGTGCTTGTGCCGGAAACCGGTGAATTGCTGATTGGTAAGGATTTGTATGAAACTGTTTTCCAGGGGAAGGCAGTTCCTCCCCTGACTGCACCCAATCCGGCGTTAACTACCGATTCACAAATCCGCGTTTCTTATGAAAAGAATTCATGGAAGAAAGGCGATATGCGGCCGCAGCACTATTTTGAGTGCACGAAAGTGGATTTGGCGGATCCCACGAAGAACATTAATTATAACTGGAGCAAGGATAAGAGAACGGATCCTCCCACGGATTATATCTCCATGGAGGGGGAGAGCCAGATTATCGAATATGATGTGGGATACAACCAGACCATCCGCATTAATACTGTGGCGGATGAGGTTTTCTCCATGGATATGGACCGTGTTATCGATGACCTGGACAATGCCCTTTCCAAACTGAAGGAAATCGATACCGCAAGGACGAACCTGAAACATATGATGGAAAATATGAAAGAAGGCGAGCCTGGATACGAACATATCAAGGAAACCTATGCAGCTGCCGATAAAGCATACACCTATATCCGTGATAACATGCAGAAGAAGTTTGAGAAGCTGATTTCACAGGTGGAAGGTTTCCAAAGCTATGCCAGTGTGGCAATTACGGATAACGGTACCAGGTCCGACCGTCTGGATTTGATTAAGAACCGTTTGGAGACGCAGAAAACCACGTTTAAGACGCTTCAGTCCGCCAATGAGGACATTGATGTGACGGAGGTTACGGTCCAGCTTACCAGTATGGATAATTCCTATAATTCAGCATTGATGGCAACCGGTAAGATTTTGAAAAATTCGTTGATGAATTATATTTAAGGAGACAATCATGACGATTACGACAAAGGTTTTTGGGGAAATCACGATTGATGAGGATAAAATCATTCATTTTCCTGCGGGGATTATCGGATTCCCGGAGCTGACGGAGTTTGCCATGCTGCATGACGAGGACGCTGGGCTTGTATCCGTCCATTGGCTGCAGTCCGTGCAGGAACCGGCATTCGCCATGCCGGTCATTGACCCATTGCTGGTCAAAGAAGATTATAATCCGGAAGTGGATGATGAACTGTTAAAGCCCCTTGGGGATTTGCGGCAGGAGGATGTGCTGGTGCTTGTGACGCTCACGGTGCCGCAGGACCTTACGAAAATGACGGTGAATTTAAAGGGACCGGTCATTATTAACAGCAGGAACAGAATAGCGTGTCAGTCCATCATAGACGGGGAGCAGTATAAGGTGAAATTTCCCATTTATGATATCCTGCAGGCGCGGAAAGCGGGTGAATAGATGTTAGCCTTGTCCAGAAGGAAGAACGAAGCACTGATTATTAACAATAATGTGGAAATTACCATACTTGAAATCAAAGGCGAGCAGGTGAAAATCGGCATCACGGCGCCGAAGGATGTTCCGGTTTACCGCAAGGAAGTGTATGCACAGATACAGGACGCAAACAAGGAAGCGGTGGAAACGGACGGCATGGATGCTTTGAAGAAGTTACTTGGGGGAAAACAGCAGTAGCGGAAGAAAGAACATACGGGCAGGAGACCTTTGCCGGATACCGGCACCGGTCCTGCCCGTTTGTAATTTGATAATGTTTTGGCGGGAAAGTCTAAATTTTTGTAAAATTTATCCGATATATTTACTAGACGTGAATAAATGGGTTTCTTTCAAGTATCATGCAACAAAACATAACAATATCACACGGAGGTGATTATCATGGCATTAGAAGCAATAGGAAGCATTATGTCAGTCCAAAATCAGACAATACAGAAAGCAGCCGAGCCAAAACCGGCAGTGGAAAACACGGAGGTTTCTTCTCCCGAACAGGTGGCAAATGTGGATGCGACGACAATATCCGTTGCGAAAGCGGATAATAAGGACGGACAGGATGGTCAGGGCGGACAGAGCGGACAAAACCAGGGGATGGAGAAAAGCGCGGCACAGCAGACCCGCGAAGCCGGTCAGAACTCCAATGAGAAGATTAAGAAAGCAGTGGAGAAGCTGAACCAGAACATGCCCCATTCGGAAGCCGTTTTCGGTATCCACGACGATACGAACAGGGTAACGATTAAGATTGTCGACAAGGACACGAAAGAGGTCATTAAGGAATTCCCGCCGGAAGCAACCTTGGACATGATTGCAAGGGTATGGGAATTGGCAGGTATTCTTGTGGACGAGAAATTATAAGATTGCATTGTAAATAGTAAGGGAAAAGACAGGAGGAAAAGAATATGCCGATTAGGATTACAGGTATGAATTCCGGTTTGGATACGGAAGCCATCATTGCGGAAATGGTGAAAGCCCAGAAAACGAAAACGGAAAAGACACAGAAACAGCAGACATCTTTGGAATGGAAGCAGGAAGCATGGAAAGAGCTGAATTCCAAGATTTATAAATTGTTTAATACCACATTAAACAACATGCGTTTCCAGGCGGATTACAGCAAGAAAACGACGGATGTGGCGGATTCTTCCATCGCCAGCGTTATTACCGGCAGCAATACCATCCATGCAAGCCAGAATTTGGAAGTAACACAGTTGGCGACTACTGCTTACCTGACCGGAAGCAAAGTGGACGACAGCGTGAAGAAGGATACAAAGCTGACATCCTTAACCGACATTGCGGCAGGCACTAAGATTAAGGTGACTACCGGCGGTGAAACAAAGGAAATCGAGATTACGGACAGCATGACGGTGGAAGGTTTTGTCGGCAAGTTAAAGGAAGCCGGACTGGAAGCAAGTTTTGACGAGAAAAACGGCAGGTTCCATATATCTTCCAAGAAGACCGGCGTAAAGAACGACTTTACCATTGAAGGGGACGGTCTTAACGGAGCCAAGGCATTGGAAACGTTGGGGCTGGGAAGCACGGCAACCAAAGAGGCTGCCAAGAATGCGAAGATTACGTTAAACGGAATTGAATATGAAAGCGATTCCAATTCCATAGAAGTCAATGGTCTGACAATTACGGCAAAGAATGTAGGGAAGACAACACTGACCACAAGACAGGATACCGACGGCATTTACAATATCATTAAAAACTTCTTCAAGGAATACAACGGCTTAATCAGCGAAATGGATAAACTGTATGACGCGCCTTCCGCAAAGGGTTATGACCCGTTGACTGAGGATGAGAAGAAGGAGATGTCGGAGTCCGCAATTGACAAGTGGGAAACAAAGATTAAGGATTCCATCCTGCGCAGGGATTCCAATCTGTCCACCATATCTTCCGCAATGAAGAACGTACTGCTTCAGGGTGCGACGGTAAACGGAAAACAGATGTATCTGAACGATTTCGGTATCGAAACGCTGGGATATTTTACATCGGGTGAAAACGAGAAAAATGTTTACCATATTAACGGGGACGAGGACGACAGCGCGGTAAGCAATAAGGAAAACACGTTAAAGGCAGCGATTGCATCCGACCCGGATACCGTAATTGCTTTCTTTGCAAATCTGTCACAGAATTTGTATACGGAGCTGGATAAACAGTCCAGGGGTGTAGAGGGCGTAAGGAGTTATGGTTCTTTCTATGATGACAAGAAGATGAAGGAAGACTATGACAACTATACTACCAAGATTAAGGAACAGGAAAAGAAACTTGCAGCGATGGAAGACCGCTGGTATAAAAAATTCGCTGCAATGGAGACCGCATTGGCGAAGATGCAGTCCAACCAGAGTGCGGTAACTTCTTTATTAGGAGGTTGACAATAAAATGGCGCTACCAAAGGGTTTTGAACAGTACAATAAAAATAAGGTGATGACGGCATCTCCGGCGGAACTGACGCTTATGCTCTACGAGGGGGCGATTAAGTTTTGTAATATTGCCATTGTGGGAGTGGAACACCATGATTTGGAAAAAACCCATAATAATATTGTAAAGGCAGAAAACATCATCCGTTACCTGCGTGAAACACTGGATATGAAATATGAGGTGGCACAGGATTTTGAAAATATTTATGTGTATCTGGACAGACGCTTGGCAGAGGCCAATATGAAGAAAGATAAGGAGATTCTTGAGGAAGTATGCGAGCATCTCCGTTCGGTGAGGGATACATGGAAAGAGGTAATGCGCCAAAGCAGATAGGGAGCGGCGTAAGCATATCCCCGGTATACCCGTATGAGGGAAAGCGGGAGACTGCGGGCGCAGCGGATACGGAACGTGGATGGAATGGAAAGGGACGGTATGATCGAGAACTATCTTCAGGTCTTGGAAGAAAGCCTGCATAAGAAAATGGATGTGCTGAACGGAATTGAGGAAGCCAACCGCCGGCAGGAGCAGATATTAAAAGCGAACCCCGTGTCGGAAGATGATTTTGATAAAAGCATAGACGAAAAAGGCGCATTTATTGATGAACTGAATAAGCTGGACGAAGGCTTTGAGACTTTGTACGGGAACATTAAGGAGCAGCTTTTGGAAGGCAGGGAGAAATACAAAGGGCAGATTGCTTCCCTGCAAAAGCTGATTACACAGGTAACGGAAAAAAGTGTTTCCATACAGGCGCAGGAAGCGAGGAACAAGGCGCTTGCCGAAAAGTTCTTTGCGGACAGGAAGCAGGAGCTGGGAAATAGCAGGAGAAGTTCCAAGGCAGCATTTGATTATTACCGCAATATGAATCAGTCACATGTGGTAATGCCTCAGTTCATGGACCGGAAAAAATAAGGATTTTTAAGAGGCTGGAATTGATCCAGCCTCTTTTTCATGCCCCCTAAAAAACTCCCTCCCGTGCGTCCGCCCATCAACATAACATTTCAGGCTGAACTGTTACATGGCGTTTCCCGAAAATTGAGGGGACAGTTGAAAAAAAACGACAATGATGGTAAAGTATTATAGACGGAAGCAGAAACAGAAAGAATATGGGGCTTTGAGGTTTTTCTTTTTATGAGCGATAAAAGAATGAGATTTTTAAATACACATGTGGACAACCTGACGATGGAGGAGGCCGTGGAGGAAGCGAAACGGCTGGTTTTGGAGCGACGGAACAGTTATGTGGTGACGCCCAATGTGGACCATATTGTCAAAATCGAACATGACCGGCTGTTCCGGGAGATTTACGACGGCGCCGATTTGGTGCTGACCGATGGTAAGCCGTTAATTTGGATGTCAAGACTGATGGGAATGCCGATAAAGGAGAAGATTTCCGGTTCGGATTATTTCCCGGAAGTCTGTAAAATGGCGGCAAAGGAAGGATTTTCCGTTTTTCTTTTGGGAGCGGCGGAGGGCGTGGCGAAGAAAGCTGCCATTAACCTGATGAAGAAATACAGGAACCTAAAAATAGCCGGGGTGTATTCCCCCAGTTATACATTTGAAAACGATGCGGAGGAGATTTCCTATATCATTAAGAAAATCAACCGGACGAAACCGGATATCCTCTGTATCGGTCTGGGTACCCCGAAACAGGAGAAATTTTATTACCGGTATAAGGAAATGCTGGGCGTACCGCTGACGCTCCATATCGGGGCAACCATTGATTTTGAGGCGGGCGTGGTAAAGCGTGCGCCAAAATGGATCAGTTATGTGGGGCTGGAATGGTTTTACCGTCTCGTGAAGGAGCCGAGGCGGCTTTACCGGCGTTATCTTTTGGATGATGTGGAGATTTTCCCCATATTTCTGAAGTACCGGAAGCAGATGAAAATTGCGGAACCTACAAGCTGTAATATTTTAGGCGTGGATATCGCGGTTACGAACATGAAATCGGTGGTACACTTTTTAACAAAGAATTTGGAGAGACTGCGGGGGGAATATGTCTGCGTGTCCAATGTGCATACTACGGTTATGGCGTATAACGACCCTTCTTACCGTGTGGTGCAGAACAGTGCCGTGATTGCGGTACCGGACGGGAAGCCGCTGTCGTTAATCTGCCGCCTGCGGGGATACCGGACGGCGCAGCGCGTGGCGGGACCGGATTTGATGCCGGAGATTCTTCATCTTTCCGAACAGGAAGGCTATACCCATTATTTTTACGGCAGTACGGAACAGACGCTGGAAGCGCTGGAGCGGAATATCCGAAGGAGATATCCGCATTTAAAAATTGTGGGTGTTTATTCCCCGCCATTCCGTAAACTGACGGAGGAGGAAGATGAGGAAATCATTGCACGGATTAATGCGGCAAAACCGGACTTTCTATGGGTGGGACTTGGCGCGCCCAAGCAGGAGCGCTGGATGTATGAGCACCATGGGAAAATCCATGCGGTGATGCTTGGTGTCGGTGCGGCATTTGATTTTCATGCGGGGACGGCGAAGCGTGCGCCGAAGTGGATGCAGGAACTGTATTTGGAATGGCTGTACCGGTTAATCCAGGATCCAAGGAGGCTGCTGCGGCGTTATGTCAATTCCAATGCACAGTTTATCTGGCTGATTCTTACGGGACATTGAGCGTGCCGTGCATTGTGACAAAGGAGACATGGGATGAAGAAACTGTTTGGAGAGATGCTCCATTTCGGAATCATAGGCGTTTTCAATACGATACTGGGATTTGTCCTCAATATGGTGTTTTATAATATGCTGCACTGGAATTTTTGGGTGGCAACCGGGACTTCTTATACGATTGGCAGTATTTTTTCCTATTTTGCCAATAAAAAGCTGACGTTTAAAGTGGAGGAAAACAGTTGGAAGCCGGTAGTGCGTTTTGCGGGAAATATCCTGGTTTGTTACCTGCTGGCATATGGAATTGCCAAACCTGCAGTAGCAGGCGTAATGGCAGGGTATTCGCCCATGCTTTCGGCGAAAACAGGCATAGCGGCAAAAGTCATAGAGGAAAACGTGGCAATTTTGTTCGGCATGGGATTGTTCATTGTATTTAATTTTTTAGGGCAGAAATTCTTTGTCTTTCATAAAAAGGCAGGTGCGGATGGAGTATAGGAAAATGGAAAAAGTGAAATATCTGGTGCTGGGGGCGGGACCGGCAGGGCTGGCTTTTGCCAGCCGTTTAAAGCAAAACGGGGAGGATTCTTTCCTCGTGCTGGAAAAGGAAAAGGAGGCGGGCGGATTATGCCGCAGTATGAAAGTGGACGGCGCACCGCTGGATATCGGCGGCGGGCATTTTCTCGATGTGCGCCGGCCGGCGGTAACGGAATTTCTGTTTGGGTTCCTGCCGGAAGCGGAATGGGACAGTTATGACAGGGATTCCAAGATTGCATTTGACGGGGGATATATTGACCATCCGTTTGAGGCGAATATTTGGCAGATGGGACCGGAGAGACAGAAGGAATATTTGGATTCCATTGCGGAAGCGGGCTGTAACAGGGGTGTGGAGATGCCCCGGGATTTCGTGGCGTGGATTGACTGGAAACTGGGAAAGAAGATTGCGGAAGATTATATGCTTCCGTACAACGAGAAAATGTTTGGCGCCAACTTAAACCGGCTTGGTACGTACTGGCTGGAAAAACTGCCCAGTGTCTCTTACGGGGAAACGAAACTGAGCTGTGAAAAGAAAAGACCTTACGGCAGCCAGCCCGGACATGCCCGGTTTTATTATCCGAAAAAGTACGGATACGGCGAAGTATGGCTGCGGATGCAGGGAAAGCTGGAAGCGGAAGGAAAGATACGTTTGGGCGTGTCCGCAAAAAGAATGGAATCCGTGGCGGGCGGAGGAAAGTGTGTGGTGTGTGACGACGGTTCCGTATATGGGGCAAAACGGGTTGTTACCACGGTTCCGTGGGCGGAATGGGATGCGGTGGACGGAATGCCGCAGGAACTGTGGGAGGAAAAGGGAAGGCTGTGCCACAGCTCCACCCAAATAGAATATATTTCGGAAACTTTGGATACAAAGGCGCATTGGATTTATTATCCGCAGAGGGAAATTTCCTATCACCGGATTTTGGTGCGTCACAATTTCTGTCCGGACTCCAAAGGTTACTGGACGGAAACGAATAAGGAGCGTGTGGAACCGGAAAACGGAAGGTTCCGTTACATGAACGAATATGCGTACCCCTTAAATACGGTGGACAAGCCGCAGATTATGGGGAAACTGCTTGGCTGGGCGCGTGCAAACGGAATATACGGGCTCGGCAGGTGGGGAGAGCACGAACATTACAATTCGGATTTGGTGGTGGAACGTGCGTTGGCACTGGCGGACGTGCTGACGGCGTCAGGAGACGGGAAAGGTTAAGACTGTTAATAGTCGGAAACAAATTGCGGAGTAAAGAAAGGATACCCGAATATGGTGGGAGGAAAAACGCAGGAGCGGAAGAATAGGAAAGCGGATTTGCGCATAAGTTTTGATATCAGGGAGGAGAAGAACAGGAGGGTATTTTTCTTCGGTTTGGTGGCGGTTTCCTTTCTGCTGATTTTGGTATATAATGCGTTTACCCCGATGATGACGGACGATTTGACCTACAAGGAAAACGTGCTGCGGGCAAAATCCCTTTGGGACATTATCCATCAGGAGGCATACCAGTACAAGACATGGACAGGACGGAGTGTGAATCATATGATACTGCGTCTGTTCCTGACAGGGGACAAATGGTTCTTTAATATTTGTAACAGCCTTGCTTTTACGGCATTGACCTTGTTTATGTACGGGAATGTGGAGCATAAGAAAAAATATGACATTTTTGTTTACCTGCTCATAAACCTGCTGCTTTGGGTTTTCGGGGTTTCCTTTGAGCAGACCGTGCTTTGGCAGACCGGCGCCTGCAATTATCTTTGGGGAAGTACGATTATCATGGGGTATCTGACAGCGTTCCGGTTTTGTATGAAAAACGATTATGACGGCATATATCAGACGGCGCCCGCCATAGGGCTTTTGCTCCTTGGGCTTTTGGCAGGCTGGTGCAACGAAAATACTTCCGGCGGCTGTATCCTGTTCGTATGCATCGGCATTGCTTTTTACGTATGGAAAAACCGTCGGGTGCGGATATGGATGGTCAGCGCGCTTGCGGGTAATCTGACGGGTTTCCTGTTTATGGTGTTTGCACCGGGCAATGCCAACCGGATGCAGTATATGGAAGAAGAACATACGGGGCTATTTGCCGTTATATCCAGGTGGCAGAAGTGCAATTTGGCAATCAGGGACCATTTTTTTGTGCTTATCGGAATTGCGGTGGTGGCATTTATTTTGATAAGGCTGCAGAAGGCGAAATGGGAAAAGAGCAGGAACATGCTGATTTATTTTTTTGTTTTTACGGCGACCTGTTATGCGCTGGTGCTGGCACCGGAGCCGATGGGCAGGGCGTATTTCGGGGCGGGGATTTTCCTGATGGTCAGTTGCGTGCAGGGAATTGTGGATGTGTCGGATATGGATTTGTATTTAAAGGCATTGAAATACAGTGCCGTGTCCCTTTTGACGCTGTATTTCCTGTTTGACTATATGGACTGCGGGGCGAACCTGATGCGGATATACCGGGAGAGCATGGAACGGTTTGCCTATATCGAGGAACAAAAGGCGGCGGGCAGTACGGACATTACCATACCGCTGCTGCGTCCCGCGTTCCAAAATAAGTACAGCGATGCCTATAACTCGGATTTAAGCCCGGAAGACAGCGGTTACTGGGTAAATGTGGCATATGCCACTTATTTCCATGTGGACAGCATATCCGCCCTGCCAAGAGAGGAATGGGAGGACATGCTGCAAAGGGAAAATTTAGAGTAAAAGCGAAAGGGGGACGGAAATCGGAATTAACGGAATAACATGTGGAACAGCCGGTAAGCGGAAGCAAAAAACGCAGGAGCATCAGGCAGCAGGGTGGCCTGGAATTTCTGCAGGCTTCCCAGCCAAATCCCCGCGCAGAGAAACGGAAAGGGATGCCTGCGGACGGCGGTACTTAAGGATGCCAGTACCGAACATGCCGCGGCATCTTTTTTTGCCGCCAGAAATATAACCTGCAGGAACTGGACCGTAAGGAAAGCGCCGAACCAGCGTCCCCAGTCAATGGTGAGCACAAATGCCGGGAGAAACAAAAGCAGGCTGGACAGGATGGGAAGATGGCGGGTAAATAATGTTTTTCCCCCAAAAAGGCATGTTTTTCCGCCTGGCGCATCCATATCTTCCAAAGCAGCCGGCTTACGCAGGATTTTTTGCCAAAACCATCCGTAAAGGAGTGCCAGGGGGGAGAGCAGCAGCAGGGTAACAATACCGTAGCGGATACGTTCGCCCAGTTGGTTTGTGACCAGTTCCCGCGCGGAATCCGCAAAACCTGAAAAATACTCAAAGCGGAGCGCCGACTCGTTCAGGGGCAGGTCAGTACGCGCCGCAAGGACGGAAGCCAGTTCTTCGTAAGAGCCAGGGCGGATATGGGAGAAGAACTGGAAATACAAAAAAACCACACCCAGTACTGCCATGCAGGAAAAAGCCGCAATCAGCTGTTTCCGATTTTCTGCCGTAAGCAGGTACATGGCGGCAAGCAGCGGAAAAAACGTAAAAAGATATCCCTGGTGGATGGCAAGGCAGACCATGCCGCATATGGTAAAGACGGCGAAGCGGACGCTGACTGCGCGCACATGAAGAAAAACCGCTGCGGCAATCAAAGTTACCAAAAACAGATATAAATCAAAGCGTCCCATATTTTCCGTATTCCACAGGTAAGCGGGGGAACCGGGAGAAAGCAGCCAAAGAGTAGTGAGTGCCAGCAGTCCCGTTTCACAGGGCGTATTTTCCACCAGCCGCAACACAGAGGCCAAAACGTGGGAAAGGAGCGCAAGCAGAACAAGGGTGGAGAGCACGTTAAAAGCATAAGCGGAAGACGCCGGAAGGAAATCCGGGTAAAAAAGGCGCAGGAAAGAGCCGACAAACAGCCGGGAATCCACACCCAGCGAATAATCCATGGCATACCAGGCGCTGTTCCAGCCGTGCAGTTGGTTTGGAAGCGAACAGAAGGAAAAGGAGAGGGGCGCGGTATATTTTTCCGGGTTTTGTTTTTAAATATTTTGCATTCATTATAAAAATACCTCTTTGGTTTTGTTTTATGTATTTTTTAAGAAGTTAAATCTCATGTGTTAGTGTATGACATTTTGGGGAAAGATGCAAGAGGGCGGACGCAGATGAAAGGAAGGAAATACCCTGCCCGGTTTCTGCCTGCCATCCGCTGGATATCAAAAATTCAATGAGAACAGAACAACGTATCAATAAATACCCAACTATATTACACCATTCTTTTGTCCCCTTTTATTTCTTTTCTAGAGTGTGTTTGAAAATTGCTTTCTGGCAGATGTGCGTCAAAAATCTTGCAAAGTGGTGAAACGACACGTCGCAGTGCAGATGTCAGGAATGAATTTTCAAACACACTCTACCCAGCATGGGAGGGAGTTTTTTGGGGGGCGGCTGCGGCGGCAGTGCCTGTCCCGGATTTTCCGTGCTTCGTTTTCGGCGGAGTTTTTCTTAACAGAATGCGGATACCTAAGGAAAATCGGGCAAGGATGCCCGATTTAGCCCGATTCGGCAAGGATGCCGATAGAGGGCGGTCCGCAGCCTGTGACATCCTATGCCATTCTGTTTAGAAAAACCCGTCGAAATAAGTGCACGGAAAACCGGGACAGGCACTGCCGCCGCAGCCGCCTCCCAAAAAACTTCCTCCCGTGCGTCCGCCTAAACATAACATTTCAGGCTGAACTGTTACTAAATTAGAGATATTTTAATGTGGATTCTTGCGGATACTGGGGAGATATACTATAATAGTTAGACGTTACGGAACGGATAGCGGTAGTTTGAAGACAGAATCAGGGAAAGGAAACGGGAAAATGAAGGTGATTCAAAGGCTCCAACGATTTTGGCGGACAAATAGGGAACTGTGGGTATGCGCTTTGCTGGGGGCGTTTACTTTTATCTATATATATGGGGTTCATGTTTTGGATCCCTCTTATACGGACTGGCTGCTGACCAGTGTGGACGGGGATTTGACGCAGCATTACCTGGGATGGAAATTTTACCGCCATGCGGGCTGGGATTTCCCCTTTGGTATGATGGACACTTTGGCGTATCCGAACAGGACTTCCGTTATTTTTACGGATTCCATTCCGCTGTTTGCGTTTGGGTTTAAATTAATCCGTTTTCTCTTGCCGGCACGGTTCCAGTATTTCGGGTGGTTTGGGCTGCTTTGTTTTATGCTGCAGGGGGCTTTGGGCGCGGGATTGGCGAAAAAGTATACGGGAAATAGGTTTGGTACGGTGGCAGGGGGGATGTTTTTTGTTCTGAGCCCTGTTTTTATTGACCGGATGTACTGGATGACGGCATTGGCGGCACATTTTCTCTGTCTGCTGGGACTGTGGTTTCTTGTGTATTATGAGGAAACGTATCGGGAAACAAAAAAGGCGGTGACGGGATGGGGACTGCTCGGTATGTTGTGTGCCGGGATTCATCTCTATTTTCTGCCTATGTGCGGTGTGATTCTGTTGGGGTTTCTGCTTTTGGATTGGGTGAAAAGCGGGGCAGGGGCTCATGGCAGTAACATTCGGAATGACAGGAACGGCGGAACGGAGGAAAAGGGGAAACATGGGAAAAAACGGTGGGAAATATTCCTGCCTCTCCTGGCATATCTTGGATGCGCGGCGGTGACGGTGTTTTTGTTTGGCGGTTTCGGCTCCGGTATGAAAGCGGGAAATGACGGGCTTGGCTATTACAGTTTTAACCTGAACGGTTTTTTTAATCCACAGGGATGGTCCGCTTATTTGAAGGACATGCCTTGTACGGACAGCCAGTATGAGGGATTCGGTTATCTTGGGCTGGGGTGTCTGGTTTTGCTTGTATGTTCCGCGGCTGTCTGGTTTGGAACGGCGGGAGGCAGGGCGGAAAACCGTTCCGTTGGGAAGTGTCTCGGCGGAAACGGGGAAAGCGCCGGTAAACGGCGCCGCGGTATAGTGACCGGCTGGATGGAGGAACATGTATATGGTGTGGTTTTTGCGGGAATATTCCTGCTTACCCTGTGTATGGCGGTATCCAACGTGATAATGTACCATGACAAAGTGCTGTGTGAGATTCCGCTGCCGGGTGCGGTGCGGCGTTTATGGAGCGTGTTCCGCGCAACCGGACGTTTGGTTTGGCCTGCCGTATACCTGCTGGTGCTGGGTGCGGTCTGCATGGGGAGGAAAGCGCTGAACGGGCGTACCAGGGGGATTTTGCTTGCCTGCTGCCTCCTGCTGCAGTTTGCGGACATGAAGGACATGCTGGCGGAAAAAAGGGAAGTTTATAATAAAAAGGACAGTTACCAAACCCTGCTTCCTTCCGAAACATGGAGGCAAATCGGGGAGGAAAAGAAAATCAGGCATATCTGTTTTGTGTCGGATATGGTAAGCAACCGTAAGCTGCTCTTTTCTTTTGGTGATTATGCGTCGGATTACGGACTGACGTTAAATGATTTCTACTTTGCCCGTTCCCTGGGGGATAAAGGGATGCGGGCAAAAGAACAGGCTTTGGCGGAATGCCCGCCGGATACCCTGTTCGTGTTCTTTGGCAACGAGGCACAGCAGGCGCTGGCGTATCCGTTGTATTATTACCGTGTGGACGGGCTGGTGGCAGGCTGTCAGGAACCGTTAGAAGGGCTTACCCCGCTTACGCAGGAAGAACTTCTGACTTACCGCTATGATATGGCAAGCGGTCGTTTCCTAAACAATGCGGAGGTGGTGGAAGAAGGATGGAACATCCATTCCTATGGGAACTCCTACGGTCCTTACCTCAATGCGGGAGCCGGCAGGTATCTGGTAACGGTGCGGGGCAGCGGGCTTACCGCCACGGACATCAAGTGCTATTACAACCATGGGGATGTGAATCTGGAACCGCAAAACCTTACGGTGACGGATGAGGGCATTACGTTTGAAGTGGAACTGACGGAGTATGCGCCGGATTTGGAAATTGCCCTGTGGAACGTGGGCGGCGGGGATCTTTTGGTTACGGAGATGGTGATTGCGAAACAATAGGAAGCGGTTACGCATCATGCCGGCTGTTACTCCGGTTTGGCTCCACCCGGGAGAGGAAGTCTTTATATTCCGGGATTTCCTTTGCGATGATACCCATGAAACGCATTGCCCCTTCCGTATTCAGATGGTCGGCATCCGAAAAAAATTCCAAATGTTTCCCGAACCGTCCGTCCTCGGAATAATCGTAATAGGAAATCTTGCAGTCGTCGGCAACCGCCTGGACGACGCTGCGGAACTGTTCCCGGAATTCGATGGAAACCAGTTCGTAATAATAGGTGGTATAGGGTGTGGTAATGAGTACGGGGGTAATTCCGTTATCTTTGCAAAAAGCGATGATGTTATATAAGTTGTCGATGCGTTCCGGCAGGAAGTATTCTTCCTTGCCTGTCATATGCCGCTGGTAACGGTTCTGTGCTTTTTCGCGGAACTGGGTTGCCAAAGCGGCATTTTTTTTGGTCTGTGCGGTTCTTGGGGCATGGCCTTCCGTCCCTGTGCCTTTGGCGGAGTTGTATGCCGTTCCCTCCATGCTTTCCGTAATGCCGGCGGCGAGGACGCGCAAAGACAGGGTTGGGATTAATTTCACGATGTCTTCACCGGCGGACAGGATGGGGAGCCGGTGGGTTACGATGTCCACGTAAGGGTCATAGTGGGGAATGTATTTGGGTGAGAGAAACGTATAATATTTTGCGCTTAGGAATTGTTCTTCCGCTTCGTTGACCACTTCGTTGTTGAAGGAAAAATAGGAAACGGGTATGAACATGATGCAGTCCTCGGCAAAATGGCTGCGGTACATGGACAGGATGGCATAATCGTAGTCGAATGTCTGGCTTGCCATGGCGAAATTAAAGCATTCATAGCCGGATTTTTGGGATAGCTCATCGTAGTAAAAAGCATATTCCCCGTGGGAACTGCCGGTGTTGCAGATTTGGATGTCATTGTAGGAAGAATCCATGAAGTGGAATTTATCGGCATCGCTGTACGGATTTTCCCATACCTTTTGGTAACGGGAGTTTAACAGAAGCAGGATGCCGAGGGCGGCGCCGCATACGGCAAGGCATTTTACGGTAAAGCGGAAAATTGGTTTCATGGTTGCTTTCGTCAGAATTGGAAATAGTAAAATTCTGTCGATACTCCTTTCTCTGAAAATAATAAAATGGCTAAAAGAAACAGGACGTAAACCGGATAGCGGACCCATGGCTTTTGGGAGGAAATATGGGCAATCACATCCGTTTTTAACGAAGCGTAGTCATATAAGGCAAGGCAGAGCACCGGAATGGTGATGTATACCATATGCCCGTAGGTCATGTCCAGGCAAATGACCGCCGTTTTTAAATATTTCACAAAATCCGTAATGCCGTAAAAGGTCAGGGAAAGAATCCGCCATGCGTCTGCCAGGGATTCGGCGCGGAAGAATACCCACGCAAAACATACGGCAAGGAAAGTGGGAAATGCACGGAATAAAAGAGGAAACATTCCTTTCCGCTCCGTTTTTTCCCGTTTCCGTTTATGCTGTTCCACCATGTTTCCGAGTATTTGGTACAGCCCGTGGAGCGCGCCCCAAACCAGGTATGTGGCGCCTGCGTCGTGCCAAATGCCGCTGATGAGGAACGTGAGCATCAGATTCCCGGCATGGCGGAAAGGACCGGTACGGCTGCCGCCCAAAGGGATGTAAACGTAATCGCGCAGCCATGTGGAAAGGGAAATATGCCAGCGTCCCCAAAATTCCCGGATGCTGCAGGAGAAGTAGGGACTTTTGAAATTATCCGCAAGTTCGATGCCGAAAAGTTTCGCACAGCCGATGGAGATATCCGTGTAACCGGAAAAATCACAGTAAATCTGGATGGCAAACATAAGCGTGGCGATGCCGAAGACCAGACCGATGTAACTGCCCGGTTCCCCGTAAACGGCATCCACGGTGGGCGCCAAAAGGGTGGTCACGACCAGTTTCTTGAAATAACCGATTGCCATCAGCTTCAGTCCGTAGGAAGCCTGTGCCGGATCAAAGGAGCGGGTTTCCCTTAGCTGTGGCAGCAGTTTATCCCCGCGTCCGATGGGACCGGACAATAGCTGCGGGAAAAAGGAGGCAAACAGGCAGTAATAACCGAAATGCCGTTCGGCAGGGTATTTTTTCCGGTATATGTCAATCAGGTATCCCAATGTCTGAAAGGTATAGAATGAAATGCCCACAGGAAGCATAAACTGTATGGGAAACAAATCAAAAGCGGTAAAAATGCCGGAACTGTACTTAAAAAGAACCAAAGGAGCCAACAGGAACACAATACCCAGCCAAAAAATGATTTTCCGCATCCGGGCGTTTGGGGAAGCATCCAAACAGCGTGCGGCTGCGTAAGAAACGGCAGTGCACAAAAAGAGAAGGAGCGCATAGGCTGCGTCTATGCATGCGTAAAAAAAATAACTGACTGCAATCAGGTGCAGGAAGCGGTATTTTGCCGGGCAAATCCAGTATAAGAAAAAAACGGTTGGCAAAAATATGGCAAACGCCATGGAATTAAAAAGCATATGTTACCTCGGTATCTTTCAATCATTCCTAAAAACTATAATAATAAACAATCAAGTAAACTGGATAACACTTTTTCCTAAATCTGGCAAATTTTATTGCATAAAAACATAAAACATTAAAGCAGATAAATATTAATTTTTCTTTAAGGTGTGCGAAACATTTCCTTAAATTGCCATATTGGGAAAGTTTGGATAAAGAAAATGTGTTATAATGCAATATGAACAGGAAAAACTAAAATATACATGGAATTTGTTTGAAAATGCCGGAACAAAACATCAAATGGAAGGAAAATGGAAGGGAGAAACAAGGAATGAAAAAGTTTTATGCATGTCTGTTTGCCGCACTGTTTGCCGTACTGGCGGCTGCCTGCGGGAAAGGGACGGAAGAAATTCCCGAAGGGGAGGATACGGCGGGTAACGGGATTATCATACAAAGTACCCAATCCACCCCGGAAATGGACAAAGAAAACGAGGAAAACCAAAAACCGGAAGAAGCGGCAGGAAATACCGAAGGAACGGGAACGGAAAACGGGGACGGGAACAGCGTAACCGGAAATGGGGGAGGAACCGACGGGCAGGTAGTTTTGTCGCCGGAAGATTTGCAGGAACCGGAAATTGCCGGGCAGCAGGTGACGGAGGAAATCCCGTCGCGGGACGGCGCCGTCAATAAGCTCCAAATCGTATTTCTTGGCGACAGTATCCTGGACGGATACCGGAACGAAACGGGAATCGCGTACCTGACGGGCATGTACTGCGATGCGGATGTGTATAACCTTGCCATGGGAGGCACTACGGCGGCATTGTCCACTTATGAGAGCGCTGTTTATGGGGAATGGACGTCCAGGTGCTTACAGGGAGTGGTACATGCCATTTGCGGGAATGTGAGCCCCTCCATTATGGATGGGTATCCGGCAAAGCAGATTTTTGACAGTTGTGATTTTTCCAACACGGATTATTTTGTGCTGGAATACGGAATGAACGATTTCTTAAGCAGCATACCGTTAAATGACGAGGAAGACTATTATGACGAGTATACTTATGTGGGAGCGCTGCGTGTTTCCGTAAATAAGCTGCAGCAAACGTTTCCCGATGCGGAAATTGTACTCTGTTCCCCCACTTATGCACATTTTTGGGGCAAGGACGGTTCATATCTGGGGGACGGGAATATGTCCAGCAACGGTGTGGCGAATCTGGTGGAGTATTACCGTGTATGCGGGAATGTGGCGGCAGACATGAATACGTTGTTCATGAACGCTTATGAGGGCATCGGGCTAAATGCTTATACGGCGGACGAATATCTGGAGGACGGGATTCACCTTTCCGCAAAGGGGCGGGATGAGTATGCGAAGAAACTGTCTAAAATTATTTTGGAATGCGAGGAGACTCGGAATAATTAGCGGAAGTGGTGGAATGAGGGGGACGCAAAAGCAAAGAGCGGTCCCCCTGTCCGTTTTGTCCCTGCACCGTTACATTCTTTGGTACGGGGATGTAAATTTTGGGTGGAAGTAATTCGGAAAGTATGGTAGAATATGTTACGATTTTAATGTTTTCCTCTTTAAAGAAGGAATTCGGGAACAGCCGGACGGAGCCGGAGAACACGGAATGGAAAACTGGAAAAAAAAGCGGGGATTAGCGGTTTGAGAGAATTGGAGTATCCTTTTGACAGTGATTATATTTTGAAGAATGCAAAGAAATTAAGGCGTCTGCTGCTGGCGGAAGATAACGGCGGGCAGGCGGGGAGCGGGCGGCTGCATAAGAAGATTGCAGTGTTGGGCGGAAGTACGACCCATGATATTATCCGTATTTTGGAACTGTTCCTGCTCAATCAGGGGATTGAGCCGGAGTTTTATGAATCGGAGTACGGGCAGTATTTCCAGGATGCCATGTTCGGGAATGCCAAACTGGAAAAGTTCCGGCCGGATGTGGTCTTTATCCATACGAGTAACCGGAATGTGTCTTTCTATCCGAAACCGGGGGACGGTAAGGAACAGGTGGAATGCCTGTTGGAAGAACAGTACCGGCATTTTGAGGCGGTGTGGGACAGGCTGGCGGATACGTACCATTGTCCGGTAATCCAGAATAATTTTGAGTATCCGTTTTTCCGTCTGCTGGGAAATCAGGATGCGTCTGCCGTCCAGGGGAGGATACGTTTCCTGACAAGGCTGAATGAGCGCTTTTACCGGTACGCGGAGGAACATGCGAACTTTTATATCAATGATATGAATTATATGGCATCGGCATACGGGCTGGATGAATGGGCGGACCCGTTTTACTGGCATATGTATAAGTATTGTATGTGTATGCGGGCGATTCCGGCGTTTGCCAACAATCTTTGCCATATTATAAAGGCTGTTTTCGGGAAAAACAAAAAGGCGCTTGTGCTGGATTTGGATAATACCCTTTGGGGCGGCATTGTGGGGGACGACGGAGCAGAGAACCTGGAAATCGGACAGGAGACTTCGTTAGGACAGGTGTACGCCGAGGTTCAGGGATACCTGAAGGCGCAAAAGGAAATCGGCGTGATGTTAAATGTCAATTCCAAAAATGAGGAAGAAAACGCCATGGCGGGTTTGCGGCACCCGGAAGGGATTCTGAAGCCGGAGGATTTTATCCTGATCAAAGCGAACTGGGAGCCGAAAAGTAAAAATATGGCGGAAATTGCCGCGCAGTTAAATGTGCTGCCGGAGTCCCTTGTGTTTGTGGACGACAATCCGGCGGAGCGCGAAATCGTGCGGGAGCAGTTTCCGGGGGCGGCGGTGCCGGAAATCGGGAAACCGGAGGAATATGTCAGGGTACTGGACCATTCCGGCTTCTTTGAGGTGACAAGGCTGTCCGAGGACGACAGGAAACGCAGCGATATGTATAAGGCGAACCTGATGCGGGAGAAGCAGCAGGCGTTCTTTGCGGATTACGGGGAATATTTGGCTTCCCTGCAGATGAAAGGAACGGTGAAGCCTTTTGAGCCTGTGTATATGGCGCGTATCGCGCAATTGACCAATAAGAGCAACCAGTTTAACCTGACGACCAAACGGTATACCCAGGGTGAGATCGAGCAGACGGCGGCATCTTCCGGTTATATTACGCTGTACGGGAAACTGGAAGATAAATTCGGCGATAACGGTGTGGTGTCTGTGGTAATCGGCAGGGTGGAAGACGGCGGGGAAAACGGGAAGCGGCTCCATGTGGAACTGTGGATTATGAGCTGCCGCGTGCTGAAACGGGACATGGAATATGCCATGATGGATGTGCTGGTGGAAGAATGCAGGAAACGGGGTATTACGGAAATTGCGGGTTATTATTATCCGACGGCAAAAAACCGGATGGTAAAGGATTTTTACGGGCAGCAGGGTTTTACGAAAGTGAAAGAGGATGAAAAGGGCAATACCGTATGGCGGTATGAAATACCGGAAGAATACGGGAAGAAGAACCGTTATATAGAGATTTTGTAAATTTTATATAATTCTAAAAGGAGAAATGAAATGACAAGAGAAGAAGTTTTTGAAACATTGAACGGGGTATTCCAGGATGTGTTCGATGATACATCCATTACGGTAAATGACAATACAACCTCCGAAGACATTGAGGATTGGGATTCGTTGGAGCACATTAATTTAATTGCGGCTGTGGAGCAGGAATTCGGCATGAAATTCTCCATGGGACAGGTTGTCACCATGAAGAATGTGGGGGAAATGGCGGATATTATCCTAAGCCAAATCCAATAACGCGTTCTAACACGTTTCCAACAGCTCTATCATGCCGAGGAAAGGGCTGACTAAAAATACCACGCGCCTGCCGTCTAACGCCGGCGCGGGGGCAGGGGCATCTATGGCGGCGTAGCCTCCGGCGGTGAGCCGGGCAAGCATGTCGTCCAAATCCTGTGTTTCATAGCAGATATGGTAAGGGCTGTTTTTGTATTTTTTCATCAGCCCTGCCGCTACGGACGTGCTGTCGGAGGGAGAAATCAATTCTATGGTATAGCCGTCTTTTTCCATAAAACAGATATGGATGTTACGGATGCTGTCGTAAACCGTGTCCCGGCTTACCGTATAGCCGAGACGGAGGAAAGAATCCATGGCGGCATCCATTTTTTTGACCAGGTATCCGATATGGTGTATTATTAAGCCACTGCCGGAAGCTGCATCTGCCGTTTGGGGCGGTTTTGGTGTTTGGGCAACTGTTTGATTTAACGTTTGATTCATGAAAGGCTCCTTATTATGCAGGCTACGTTTACATCGTTCTATTTTTTATGTTTTTTTACAGGTATCTTAATCTTATATTATCTGATTCCGAAAAAAACGCAATGGGTTTTTTTACTTTTTGCAAGCATTGCCTATTATCTGCTTACGGGAAACGGTATACTTATTCTTTATCCACTGGCGGCATGCGCGGCGGCATATGCGGGAATCCGTGTGATGGCAGGGACGCAGGACGGCAGGAAGCGGCGTTGCGCGCTGTTTTGGGTAGCGGCAGTATTAATCGGTATACTGGTGCTGCTAAAATACGTGAATTTTGCGGTAAATACGGTGAACGGTATCGCATTCCTGTGCGGGGCGGAAGGAAACGTGCTGGAAGGGCTTGGCTGGATGGCGCCCCTCGGTTTATCCTTCTATATGCTTTCCATTCTTGGCTATGTGATTGACGTATACAACGGGATTGCCGCACCGCAGAAGAATTACGGAAAGCTGGTGCTGTACGGCTTGTATTTCCCTTCGGTATTATCGGGCCCCATCCTGCGTTACAGAGAGGATGGGGAGCAGTTTTTTGCTCCCCACCCTTTTTGTTACAGACAGGTGACATTCGGGCTGCAGCGTATGGTTTGGGGATTTTTTAAGACCCTGGTCATATCGGAGCGGATGAATGTGGTGGTTAATACGGTATATGACAATTACGGGGCATACCGCGGACTGCCGTTATGGATTGCCACGGTCTGTTTTGCGTTCCAGCTTTATACAAACTTTTCGGGCGGTATGGATATCGCCCTTGGAATGTCCCAGGCGTTCGGCATTAAGCTGCCGGAAAATTTTGATACGCCGTTTTTTTCCAAAAATATTTCCGAATACTGGCGCAGGTGGCACATATCGCTGGGCGTATGGATGAAGGAGTACGTCTTTTACCCGCTGCTGCGCACACAGGTGTTTACGGGGCTTGGAAAGAAACTGAAGGACCGCTTCGGCAAAAAGCGCGGAAAACAGTATAACACCTTTCTTGCCATGTTCGTCCTATGGTTTACGGTGGGCATCTGGCATGGCGGCGACTGGAAATTTGTCATTGGCTCCGGTCTGCTCCACTGGTTCTATATCGTAAGCGGGGAACTGCTCACCCCCTTTTTTGACAGATGCATGGAAAAATGCCATATTAACCCGAAAAGCAGATGGGTGGATGCATTCCGCATTCTGCGGACCTTTTTTCTCGTCAACATCGGTTTCGTCTTTTTCCGCGCGGATTCCGTATCTGCAGCCCTGTGCATACTGAAGGAATCCATAGTCCTGTGGCGTGCGGGAGGGCTTTTGGACGGCGCATTTTCCGTATTGGGGATGGATCTTATCGAATGGACGATTGGTGTGGTATCCCTGCTTCTGCTGTTTATGGTATCCCTTTTGCAGCAGAAAGAGGACGTACGGGAACGGATTGAAAAAAGGAAACTGCCGGTGCGGTTTGCCATATGGTATGCGCTTTTGTTTTACACCATCCTGTTAGGCTATTACGGACCGGAATACAGTGCCGCGGAGTTTATCTATCAGGGATTTTAAAGGAAGGGGAAAATGCGGTTTTTGTGGACGGGGCAGGGATATTCTGTTAAAATAAGGTAATGATATACAGTAGGAGAAAGAAAGATGGATAAGATTGCGGTTTTGATACCATGCTACAACGAGGAGAAAACCATCGGTAAAGTGGTTACGGATGCCAAAAAGGCGCTGCCGGAAGCAGTTGTGTATGTGTATGACAATAATTCCAGTGACAGGACCGTGGAGCTTGCCACGCAGGCGGGAGCAGTAGTCCGTTATGAATACATGCAGGGGAAGGGGAATGTAATCCGCAGAATGTTCCGGGAAATCGATGCGGAATGCTATGTAATGGTGGACGGGGATGATACATATCCCATGGAATATGCACCGGAGATGGTGGACAAGGTGCTGCACCATAATGCGGACATGGTGGTGGGCGACCGGTTGTCCTCCACCTATTTTATGGAAAACAAGCGTCCGTTCCATAATATGGGAAACAGTCTGGTCAGGGGCAGCATCAATCATTTGTTTAAGTGTGACATTAAGGATATTATGACGGGATACCGGGCGTTCAGCTTCGGATTCGTGAAGACGTTCCCGGTGCTGTCCAAAGGGTTTGAAATCGAGACGGAGATGACAATCCATGCAGTGTCCAATAATATGCAGATTGAAAATGTCATTGTGGATTACCGGGACAGGCCGGAGGGAAGCGAGTCGAAACTGAATACGTATGCCGACGGCATCAAAGTGCTCGGCACCATCGGGCGGCTGTATAAAGATTACAAGCCGCTTGGGTTCTTCACGCTGTTGGCGCTTTTTTTGGCGTTGGTTTCCCTTGTGTTTTTTATTCCCGTGCTGGTGGATTTCATCCATACGGGTCTGGTGGAGAAATTCCCGACGCTGTTTGTCTGCTGTTTCGTCATGCTGGCGGCGGTGCAGTCTTTTTTTGCGGGACTGATTCTGTCCAATATGGCGATTAAAAACCGGAGGGACTTTGAAATCCAGCTCAATATGATTAAACGGACCGCCGGGACAGCGCAAGACGGGAAAGCGTATTGATAGGGGAGCCGGAGCATTTTCCAAACAAGCCCCGGGGAGAAGAAAAGGAAGGCATGGGAGGACAGGCAGCAGGATGGTGTCAGTGGAAAAAGGAAAACGATGGTTATATGAAAAGGATGGGTGGAAGGAAATCGGGCTGTTTGTGGTCTGTTTGGTTTTTTACCTGGCATTTCCACTGTTTGACGGTCCGTACTGGTCTAAGGATTCCACCAGTTATGCCACGATGGATATTACGAGGGAACCGCTGTATCCTACATTTTTATGGGTGTTCCGTAACTGGTTCGGGGAAGAAAGGTATCTGATGCCGGTGATTCTTTTCCAGGCGTTTCTTGCTGCATATGCGGCATGGAAACTGGCGGTGACGGTGAAGGAGAAGAAAGGCAGCTTTGCGCTGGGATGTATGGCGGCAGGGTTTCAGTTTGCAGTGGCGCTTTTAAACCGGTTCGTGGCAAACCGGGGGTCTTCCTATACGGTCTGCATTATGACGGAGGGCGTGGGCTTTTCCCTGTATGTGCTGTTTATTGTGCAGCTCTACCGGTATATTTTGGATAAGAGGAAAAAGAACCTGTTTGGGGTGTTTTTTTATGCGGCGCTGCTTGCCAGCCTGCGGAAACAGATGCTGTTGACGCTTTGTCTGATGGCGGCGGTTTTTATCCTGTATTATCTGGTCAAAAAGAGGGAACTGCGGAAGCTCGCCGTGCTGCTTGTTTTAACCGGAGTTTTACTGGCAGGGGTGAAAGCGGCGGATTGCTTTTATAATTACCGCGTGCGCGGTGTGTGGATGGAGCATTCGGGAAACTCCATGGGAGTGCTTTGCACGCTGGTGTATACGGCGCAGGATAAAGACGCGGAGCTGTTCCGGGACGATACGCTGAAACGGCTGTATACGGAAATTTACACGCGTTCCAAAGAAGCCGGTTACAATATGTCGGATGCACCAAAGGACTGGGTGGGGCTGACGTCCCATTATGCGGACTGTTATGACGATATCGGCTACGGTATCATCAATCCGGTGGTCCAGGGGTATATCCGGGAGAACCAAAGCGTCAGCCCGGTGGACGATACCCTGTTGTATGACGCATACTGCGGAAGCATGATGAAGACGCTGCTTGGTCAGAGTAAGGGCAGGCTGTTTTGCATTGTGGCATGGAATACATGGAAAGGGTTCGTCAATTCCATTGCGAGGGTGCATCCGGTGCTGAACGTATATGCGGTAATCATGTACCTGCTGTATCTGGTCCTGTATGTTTGGGCAGTGCGCAGGAAAGGATGTTGGAACCGCCCGGATGAAACGGCGTCTTTGGCGGAGATTGTGGGAATCGGTCTTGCCTTTAACTGCGGCGTGGTGGGGATTACGATTTTCACCCAGCCCCGTTACATGATATACAGCATGGGGCTCTTTTACTGTGCACTGACGGTCCTTTTGTATGACGCGGTGGCGGCCGGCAGGAAAAAGGGTGCGGAATCCGGCGGGCGGAGTGTCAAGGTGACGGGAGTAAAGTAATGGGAAAAAAGAAAATCATCGGTTACTGGTATGTGGTGGTAATCGCGCTTTTCTTTACTGGCGCGGCGGGGGTATTTCTTTTCTTCGGGGAATCGTCTTATATTGCAGTCCATGATAATTTGGATTTGTTTGTGGCGCAGCTCCAAATGCTGAAAAATACGGGAACCTTTTTTTCCCATGGAGTGGATGTGCCTTTTTTGGGAGGGGTGACAAGGGATAACCTGCCCTCGGAACTGTCGCTGTATACGGTCTTATATATGATTTTTCCCTCTTTTACGGCATATGTGGCGGGCTATCTGCTGAAAGTGGGGATTGCCATTTGGGGCGTCTGGCTGTTGGCAAAGGATTGGTATGGGGAATCGTTTGGGGAATACCGTCCGATTGTGGCGCTGATGGGATTTGCCTATGGGCTTTTAAATATGTTTCCGGCGTTCGGGATTCCTTTTGCATCGGTACCGTTGGCGCTTTTCCTGCTGCGAAGGATTTACAGGCAGCCTTCCGTGAAACTGTATGCCGCGCTGTTTGCTTATCCGTTCCTGTCTTATTTTTCCTATTTTGGTTTCTTCATTTTGGCGTACCTGGCGGTAGCGGTGCTTTGGCTTTGGGCGCGGGATAAGAAGCTGCCGTGGGCGCTGGCGGGGGCGCTTTTTGTGCTGGCGGCAGGATATATGGTATTTGAATACCGGCTGTTTGGCGTGATGCTGTTCGGGGGTGTGGAGACGATACGGGCGACCATGGTGGAGACGGATTTGACGGCTCGGGAAATCGCCGCACAAAGCGTGGATGTATGGATGCATGGAATGTTTCATGCGGAAAGCGTGCATGACCGTTTTATCTGGTGGGTCTGCATGTTCTATTTTCTGTACCGGAATAACCGGTACATAGCGAAACAGGAATGGAAACAAATGTTCCATGATGTGTATAACCTGCTGATGCTTGTGCTTGTATTTAACAGTGCGGTATACGGAATTTACCAGTGGGGCGCCTTCCGCGGGCTGGTGGAAACGGTCTTTCCTTTTTTGAAAGGATTCCAGTTTAACCGTACGGTGTTTTTCAGTCCGTTTCTTTGGTATGCGTCTTTTTTCCTCGTACTGCAGCGGATGTATGCGGCAGCGGGCAGGGGAGCGGAAAAAGGCGGATTTAGGTTTGCGTTTTCCTTCTTAAAACCGGCGGCAAACGGGATGGCGCTGCTTGCGGTGGCGGTGGTGCTGCTTACGCCTGTCCGGTACAACGATTTGCTTGCAACCTGTAAGAATAAGGCGTTAGAACTGTTGAAAGGGAAAGTTTCCGATGAGATGAGCTATGGGGAATTTTATTCCGGGGCGTTGTTCGGGCTGCTCAAGGAGGATATCGGGTATAACGGGGAGTGGTCGGCGGCTTACGGGCTGCACCCGGCGGTGCTGGAATATAACGGGATTGCCACACTGGACGGTTATCTCGGTTTTTATCCCCAGCAGTACAAGGAGGATTTCCGGCGGATTATTGCCCCGGCCCTGGAGCGTGTGGAAGCCAGCCGGATTTACTATGATGACTGGGGGGCGCGGGCATACCTGTATTCCGGGACGGAGGCTTCGGTAGTAAGCGGCTTTAAAAGTTTTGTTCCGGCGGACAGGGATATTTACATGGATGTGCAGGCATTCGGGGAAATGGGGGGCAGGTATCTTTTTTCCCGCTTTGAACTGACCAATGCGAAGGAAGCGGGTCTGCGTTTTATCAAGGCATACGGGACGGGGGAATCCCCTTACATGGTTTATCTGTATGGACTGGAAGAAGATTAAGGAGCGTGTTTGCAACATGTGCCGGGAAGCGGACCGGCAGCCGGGCGTGAAAGGAGCGGGAATATGGCTGGGCTGGAACAAAGGAAGAAAAAGGAGACGGTGGCGGAGGTTGTTTTTTATCTTTTGGTGTTTGCGGCGATTGCCTGTTTTGCCATGATACAGACTTATGGGGACCCGCCGGATGAAATCAACCGTTTTAAGGTGGTAAGCTATATCTGCCGGCATGGCAGCCTGCCCCACGGGGCGGATCCGGAGGTGATTTTGGACGGGTATGGGGCTTCTTATGCGTTTCAGCCCATGCTGACTTATATCATACAGGGTTTTTTGCTGCGTTTTCTGCGGCTGTTTACCTCCGATGCTTATGTGCTGCTTTTTGCGGCGAGGATGGTAAATGCGGTGTTTGGCGTGCTGATGGCATATTTTGTGCGTCGGACGGCGAAGGAAGCATGGAAGGACCCTTATGTACAATGGGCGTTTACGCTGATGGTGGTGTTCCTGCCCCAAAATATTTTCATTCATTCTTATGTCAATACGGATTCCATGGCGCTGCTGGCGGTGGCGATGGTTTTTTATGTGCTGCTCCGGGCGCAGAGGACAGGCTATGGGAAAAAGGAATGCATACTGCTTGCGGCAGGAATCATCCTTTGTGCCATGTCCTATTATAATGCTTACGGAATCATCGTAGCGGCAATCCTTGTGTTTGCCCTGTACCATGTACATGCCGGAAAGGGCGGGATACGGGTGGAATGGAGGCCACTGCTGCATAAGGGGATGTTGGTTTCCGTTATGGTGCTATTGGGAATCGGATGGTGGTTTGTCCGCAACGGAATACTTTATAACGGGGATATTATCGCCATGGATGCCAGGCGGGAGTGTGCCATCCGGACGGCTACGGCGGATTTTAACCCGTTAACCAGGTTTACGTACCAAAATTCTGGTACACCGTTGGGTGACATGCTTTTTAAGACGGGATATCTGACGCTTTTGCGTGACAGCTTTATCGCAATGTTCGGTCCGATGATTATTCCGACCCATGGGCTGATTTATTTGTATTATAAAAGATTTTGGATTGCTTCCTGTGCGGCTGCGCTTCTTCCGGTGCAGCGGCTTTGGACGGGAAAGAAGGAGCGGGACGGGGCATGGAAAAACAGGGTGGTTTTTTATGTTTCCATGGCATTGTTTGGCGCCATTACCATTGGATTAAGCATTTACTATTCTTATACGTGGGAATACCAGCCCCAGGGGAGGTATATCCTTCCGGTGCTGGTGCCGTTTATGTATTTGGTGGCGCTTGGCGTGGAAAAAATATACGGGCTGTTTTGTTTTGCGGGCGGACGGCTGGCAGGCGGAACGGGGGAAAAGGCAGGTGCGCTGTGTGGGAAGCTATTCTGCCTGGGAATAATGGCTTATGTCATGCTGGCATTCGGATACAGTCTGTTTGCCCGCTTCCTTCCTTATTATATGCAGGGGGAGAATATGTTTTCCATGTGCGGAAAGACGTTATTGCCGTAGAGCGTTATCAAACACGCTCTGTGGGGGCACGGCAGGTTTTGGCGTTCTTGGTTGTGATGATATGACATAGGAGAAAAAGGAATGAAAGTGGTACATAAGTTAAAAGCGGTGGGACCCAAAAATGTTGCACTGGGTTTCATCCGGCGGGTGGAATACGGGAAACTGGTGAAAAAATACCATTTTGACACCTGGCACCTTAGTCCGTATGAATGGAAGGAATACGCGCAGGCATGTGTGGCATATATTAATGCCCATGGCGGGAAAACAGTGGTGGATATCGGCTGCGGGCTTGGGGGCGTGCTGCGGCACGTAAAAGCGGAACGGAGAATCGGGCTGGATTTGCATGAAGAAGTGGTAAAGGCGGCGCGGGAACTGGGCGGCGGGGACATTGCTTTCGCAACGGGGAGTTTTGACGAGCTGGAGGAAAAGCAGGTGGATTACCTGGTGACGTTAAATTTTATGCATGGCGGGACGGAAGATACCTGGAAAGAGCCTTACCGTAAGGCGGCAGAGCAAAACGGGGTACGGTATTTCATTGTGGATACCGTTCCGGAAATGGGGGGAAGCCATTGTCTGGATTGGGGGAAGATTCTGCCGGAAAATTACGGAAGGATGGAACGGATGGGACCGTTTGCGGGCGGAAGGTATGTGGAGGTTTGGGGGCGGACGGATTTGTAGGGGCATCAGCCCCACAAGCCACGGCTTGCGGGGCAGTCATGGAATCGGCAGGGCGCAGGACGGGGTGCTTGACCGTGTATTTGGAACGTGTTATGATTTATACATTGTGGGAAATGTGGAATGGTGTGTAAAGGGGATAAATGCGGGAAGATTGGCAGAGAATATGGGATGGGCTGCGAAGGATACCGGAGAATTGGTTGGTATGGATTCTGGGGACTGATAAAAAAACGGAATGATAATAAAGGAGACAGGGAGATATGCCGGTTAGAGTACACAATTTTTTAGGGAGTTTGGGGTGGAATGCCAGGAAATATTTGCCGGGGCTGGCAAGTGAAGGTTATCTAAAGCTGCAGTTTGTGTCGCGCAGAAAGCTGCAGAAGAATTATATCGAGTATTTTATGTCCCGTAAGGAGGTGCCGCATCCGCTGGTGGTGAATTTGGAAACCATTAACCGGTGTAACAGTACCTGTGAGTTCTGTACGGCAAATAAGAATGCGGAGAAACGTCCTTACATGCGGATGGAGGAAGAATTATTTTATAATATTATCGACCAGTTGGCGGATTGGGGATATAAGGGGCATCTGACGATGTACGGGAATAATGAACCGTTGCTGGATACCCGTATTATGGAATTCCATAAGTATGCGCGGGAGAAGCTGCCGGAAGCCTTTATTTTTATGTCCACCAACGGACTGCTGTTGACGGTTGACAAGCTGAAGGAAGTGGCGCCGTATGTGAACCAGTTGGTGATTAATAATTATAGTTTGGAAATGAAGCTGCATGACAGCGTCCAGACGGTCCATGATTATGTAAAGGCACATCCCGGCGAGTTCCAGAATGTGGATGTTTTAATCCAAATGCGTTATTTAAAAGAAGTCCTGACGAACCGGGCGGGGAGTGCGCCCAATAAGCCAGCGACGGATAAGGTGATTAAAGAAACGTGTCTGATGCCCTATACGGATATGTGGATTATGCCAAACGGAAAACTTGGCATTTGCTGCTGCGATAATTTTGAAGTGACGGATTTGGCGGACTTGCATGAGGTGTCTTTAAAAGAAGGATGGAACAGCAGGAAGTACCAGATTCTCAGGAATGCCATCCGGACAGGAAGGCAGAATTACCCGTTCTGCAAAAACTGCGATTTCATAGACGCGGGGCTGCGGATGGATGCCGTCAATGACGTATTAAAGAACAGCGGAACCATGCATGGCGCAAGGCAGTCCATGTTCAGGAAATAAGGAAGGGAAAAGGGTCGGAAACGAATGGACGGAAAAATCGGAAGAAAGGTGCTTGCCGGTGTGCTGGCGCTTGCCATGGCAGCCGGGATTGCGGGCTGCGGCAGCCGTACGGAAGGCAGTATAACGGAAGAAACCGGAATAGAAGACGGAATAAAAGCGGAGTCCGAAGATGCAGCAGCGGACCGGATGGAAGGTGAAGCCTCGACCACGTCCCAAACAGAAGATGGAGAGGACGGAACAAGAACCGGAACCGGGGAAGCGGTATCCGGGACGGAAAGCGGTGCCCAAACTGCTTCCGGGACGGGAAACGGAATGGACAGCGGAATGGAAAAGGAAGCCGGAACAACGGATGGAACGGGGAACGGAGCGAAACCCCAGACCGCGCAGGGTGCAGAAGGAGGAATTTCCCCGTGGGAAGGGAAGAAAGTGTCGTTCTGCGGGGACAGCATTTCCACGTTTTCGGGATATATCCCCGGAAATTACAGTATTTTTTATCCCGAATACGGGGAGATTTCCGATGTGGGAGAGACATGGTGGATGCAGGTCGTGGAACGGTCCGGAATGGAGCTTTGCAGGAATGCGTCGTATTCGGGCAGTATGGTAAGCGGGCAGTCGCTGGACAACCATGACGGGGCGTATGCCTGCGGGAACCAAAGGGTTGCGGATTTGGCAAGCGAAGATGGGAACTGGCCGGATGTCATTGTTATCCTGATGGGAACCAACGACTGCATAAGCAATATCCCATTGGGGGCTTATGACGGTGTATCGGAGGTGCAGGAAGGTTATATCCAGAATTTCAGCGAGGCTTACGGCCTGATGCTGGATAAGATGCGTACCCGGTATCCCGATGCGGAGATTTACTGCTGCACGATGATTGAGGTATCGCGGTGGGATGCGGAAGGGAACTGTGCTCCGTTTCAAAATGAACTGGGACTGACGGTAAAAAATTATAACGACTGTATCAAGGCGGTGGCACATGCCAAGGGTGTCGGTATGATTGATGTGTACGGATGCGGTATTACTTATGATAATTCCAGGGAATATACCAGCGACGGCACCCACCCGAATGCAGCGGGAGCAGCGCTGATGGCGGATAAAGTCTGTGAAGCCCTGGGGATTCCAGGGTAAGGCTGGTCGATATGCATTTTTGGGCATATAGTAAAACAATACAAAGTTGTGAAGAAGTTAAGAAAAAGATAAAATTATTAGGAAATAATAAAATTTATTTAAATTTTGTATATATTTGCAAAAATGAGTGACGGAATAACGTCTATGTGCTATAATGTTGCTGTTGGATTATATCGTTATGTCTGTATCGTACTATTTTAGCATAAGTGAACACAAACAAAAGTGACAGGAGGAAGCCAGATATGACAAAGGCAGAGATATTGAAGAAGGAAATTTTGACGCAGTACAAGAGTGTGAGACAGTTTGCGATTGAGATGCAGATACCATACAGCACATTGGTTACGGCGCTGGACAGGGGAATTGAGGGTATGGCATACGGGACGGTTATCAAGATGTGCGACAAACTGAATTTAAATCCGGTTGATTTCAGTTCTTTGGAAAGAGGTGCCAGCCTTGGTGAGAAAATCCTGGAAAACCGTGTAATGCAGTACTACGTGAAATTAAATAAAAGCGGACGCAAGAAAATCCTTGAACTGATGGATGATTACGTGCAGTTGGAGAAATACCAGTTGAAGGAATAGGCGGAAGGGAAGGACAGTCATGCATTATGATTACCTGATAGTGGGAGCCGGGCTTTTTGGGGCTGTTTTTGCCAATGAGATGAAGAAAAGGGGAAAGAAATGTCTTGTCATTGAAAAGCGGGAGCATATCGCCGGTAATCTTTATACGGAAGAAATGCTTGGAATTCAGGTACATAAATACGGGGCGCATATTTTCCATACTTCCGATGAAAGAGTATGGGAGTATATGAATCGGTATGCCGTATTTAACCGGTTTATCAATTCGCCCGTGGCGGTATATGGGGACGAGCTTTATAACCTGCCGTTTAATATGAATACGTTCAGCCGGATGTGGGGGGTTAAGACTCCCGCGGAGGCGGAAGCCGTGGTGGAAAGCCAAAGAAAGGAACTTGCCATTACGGAGCCGAAGAATTTGGAAGAACAGGCACTGTCCCTGGCAGGCAGGGATGTTTACGAAAAACTCATTAAGGGCTACACGGAGAAACAGTGGGGGCGTTCCTGCACGGAACTTCCGGCGTTTATCATTAAGCGGGTACCGTTGCGGTTTACCTATGATAATAATTATTTTAACGATTTGTATCAGGGAATTCCTGTAGGCGGGTATACTGCGGTTGTGAGGAAACTGCTGGAAGGGGTACCGGTACGGACGGGAACGGAGTATAAGGAGTTTTTGGACGCCTGCAGGGCAGACGGCAGCATGTCTTTCGGGAAAACTCTGTATACGGGCATGATTGACGAGTATTTTGATTACCGGTTGGGAGCGTTAGAGTACCGTTCCCTGCGGTTTGAGGAAGAAGTGATGCCGGATTGCGACAATTTCCAGGGCAATGCGGTGGTAAATTATACGGAACGGGAAGTGCCTTATACCAGAATCATTGAGCATAAACATTTTGAATTCGGAACCGGAAAGGGGACGGTTATCACGAGGGAATATCCCGCAAAATGGCAGAAGGGGGATGAACCGTATTATCCGGTCAATGATGCATGTAACAATAAGTTGTTTGACGAATACCGGAAACTGGCGCAAAAGGAAGGAAATGTCCTTTTCGGCGGCAGACTGGGGCAATATAAATATTACGATATGGACAAAGTGGTCGCCGCAGCATTGGAAATGGCGGAAGCGGAATGCTGACGGATGGTTATGAATGAAGTATAGAAATGAATTTGACAAATGTTTGGAACGGGATGTCTTAGGGACGTCCCGTTTTTTTGATGCGGACGCACGGGGCGGCAGAGACAAACCGGACAGGGATTCCGCTTCCGGCTTTTGCGTCCTCCCTCACCTGCGAACATAATATTTCAGGCTGAACGGTTACAACCCAAAGGAAGAAAAAGAAATGGTACTTGAAAAATATGAAAAGCGTGTTATAATATTGCTAAATAATTTGATAATCAAACTATTAAAAAATCAAAACATTAAAGTATCAAAACATTGTACCGAAAGGAGCATTGGGAAATGGGAAACGTGAATTGGGAGGATGCAATTAAGGAACTGGAGGTACGCCGGGAAAAGGCGAAGCTCGGAGGCGGGGCAGCGAAAATTGAGAAACAGCACGCCATCGGTAAGCTGACGGCGCGGGAGCGGGTACAGATGCTTTTGGATAAAGATACGTTTGTGGAAGTGGACGGGTTTATGGAATCCAGAATTGATGATTTTGATTTGGACAAACGGCGCGTACCCGGCGACGGCGTCGTGACGGGGTATGGGGAAATCGACGGCAGGCTGGTGTTTGTGGCGAGCGAGGATTTTACCGTAATCGGCGGAACTTTGGGGGAGTATCATTCCTTTAAGATATGCCGTATCCAGGATATGGCGATGGAAATGAAAGCGCCTTTGATTTGCATCAACGACAGCGGCGGGGCAAGGATTGAGGAGGGGATATCTTCCCTGAGCGGTTACAGCGGTATGTTTTTGCGGCATACGAAGGCATCCGGTGTCATTCCGCAGATTGCGGTGATTTTGGGTCCCTGTTCCGGCGGAGCCTGTTATGCGCCTGCCATCTGTGATTTCATCTTCATGGTGAGGGACATTTCCAAGATGTTCATCACGGGACCAAACGTGGTGAAGACCGTTATCAATGAGGAAGTGACGGTAGAGGAGCTGGGCGGCGCGGATGTCCATGCCAGAAAGAGCGGGGTATCCCATTTTACCTACGATTCGGAAGGGGAATGCCTGATGGGCGTGCGGAAGCTGCTTTCCTACCTTCCGGCAAACAATACGGAGAAGCCGCCGGTGGTGAAATACAGCGAGAAGCCCTCTTTCCTGTACGGTGTTAATAAGATGATAGGAAAAGTGGGAAATATCAATAAGATTATGCAGCCGCAGGGGGACCGGTGCATCAGGCTGCGGGACATTGTCCCGGACAATTCCCGTCATGCCTATGACGTAAAGGCGGTTATCGACTGTATTGCTGATGAGGAAAGTTTTTTTGAAGTACAGAGGGAATTTGCCCCCAATGCCGTGATTGGCTGGGGACGGATGGCAGGGAGGGTGGTCGGTTTTGTGGCGAACCAGCCGGCGGCAATGGGCGGTTCCCTGGACTACCATGCTTCGGATAAAATCGCGCGTTTCATAAGGTTCTGTGACTGCTTTAACATACCGCTTGTTACGCTTGTGGACGTTCCCGCTTTTCTGCCGGGAACGGCGCAGGAGCATAACGGAATCATCCGCCACGGGGCGAAAGTGCTTTATGCCTATTCGGAGGCAACGGTTCCGAAGATATCCGTTATCATGAGAAAGGCTTACGGCGGCGCTTATATTGCCATGAACTCCAAGGAAATGGGGGCGGACATGGTGTTTGCATGGCCGATTGCGGAAATTGCGGTCATGGGAGCGGACGGCGCCGTAAACATCGCCTTTAAACGAAAGATTAAGGCTGCATCCGATCCGAAAGCCATGCGGGAGCAGTGTAAGAAGGAGTATGAGGAACGTTTCCTCAATCCATATGTGGCGGCTTCACGGGGATATGTCAATGAGGTGATTAAACCGGAGGAGACCAGGGAGAAACTGCTGAAAGCGCTGCGGGCGCTTAAGAATAAGACGGTGGAAAATCCTTATAAAAAACACGGGAATATTCCGCTGTAAGTGTTCCTCTGCACGGGGCTGTGCATAAAAAAGCATGTATGGTACAAATCCATACATGCTTTTTTACAATTCCAAATATATTCTAGCAGTAGCTGTTAAATAACATACCGCTGAATGCACTGGTAATATACGGTGTCGCAAAGTTCTTGCCCGGATTTTTGTAGGCAATGAGCGTCTTGTTGACATAATCCATGGGATTCAGGGAAATCTGGTCCATTTTACGCACTAAAGTATTGGCAAAACCGCGGATGGCGGAAAAGTCCTCTTTCGCGTATTCGGAAAATGCCGCATGGCGCAGCTCATTTTTATCAATGGCAATTGTTCCGTTTTCCTGGATGTTTAATCCAAGGATGTCAAACTGGTTGCGGTAACGTGCCGTAATACCGCGCATCTCACCGAGAAGCCTGCGGCTGCCCGCAAAGTCATCTTTATACCGGGCAGTGTGCTCGATAAAGGAATTGTAGCCTTTCACCAGGGAGCTGATGTTTTCACTTAAGGATTCCACATCCGTTTTCAACCCAATGGTAGCCGTATCGCCTTTGGAGGAGCTTACGCCCTTTAAAGTAATATCAAACAGGTTGTCGATGGAAAAGCTGTTTGACTGTGAGGTGAGTTCCGCGCCGTTTAAAGTAAATTCCGCATTGGAAGCCGGATTGGTCAACTGGTCCAAACCGAAATAAGAAACGGAACCTTCCCTTTTGCTCGTAAAATCATCGGATACCAAAAACACGGAAGACTTATTGTCCTTCAGTCCTTCTGCCACGGAACGCAGGCGGAGCGCATAACTGCCATTCCCGCCGTCTATCACTTCAGCGTTTAATCCGATTTCCGCATTGCTGATTAATTTCGCCAGCCGGTCCTGAATGGATTTGTTGGTCTCGCCTTCCTTAATGCTGTACTGGAACTCATAATTTAAATCGTTGATATGCACATCAAAAGAATACGTATCCGGTTTTAACTTAGTTTTTGTATTGGGAAGGAAAGTACCCGTATTTACCTGATTGGAAGCCAGTGAATGCACTTCAATCTCATAAGCCGGAACTTCGGCATTCTCAGGATGCTCCCCGGTAAAAACCACCGATGCGATATCTTCGTTACTGGAGTAGGAAGCCTTTTTGTTTAAAATCTTTTCCTCGTCCAAGCCTCCTAAAGAGGCGATTACATTGCGGAGTTCTCTGGCATCTTCTTTTACTCCCACGGCAAAGCTCCGGGATTCTTTGGTGCTGTCGAGTTTGTATAAAGGAGATTCCTTATTCAGCTTAACAATGGAATTATATATGCTGCGGAGTTCACTCTTTTTATGTGTATCGTAACGGGAAGAACTCTTTGGCGCATAAGACGTCATATAATAATTATATACAGTGTTAAGCGAAATACTGTTATATGCCATGACACTCCCCTCCTTTCGTCCTTGAAATCATACTTTCGCGGGAATCTGTTCCCGTGCAGGTAGACGGAAACGCAACACACTTTCCGTCCGTCCTCGTATTAGGGTGCAACATAGTTTTCTTACATTATATCATATTTATCGGTAGGAAAACAGGAAAAATGTAGGGGGAGCACAAATTTTTTTGTTTTTACGGCTTGTTTTTTAAGGATATGCCGTCCCCCGCCCTGATTTCCAACCGGAAACCACAGACACCTTTTTCCCCGTTCCCTGTAAAATGAATGGTCCCCGTCCCTGCCGTTACGGCAATTTCCTCCGTGGTAAGGGTTCCGTCTTTTTCGGAGAGGAGCGTCGCCGTGCCGTCCTGTGCGGTATAAACCAACTGCACGTTTCCGCGCAGGGGACGGATATACCCGGTAATATACAGCGTGGAATCTTCCGTGGCATTCAGCCAGGCGATAACCGCATTTTCCTTGTTTGCGCTTTGGTATACCTGCCCGGATGCCGTACATACCTGTCCTTCCAAACTGGATTGGTAATTATTAAAGTAGCTGGATGTTTCCTCCAAAGACAATTTTTCATATTCGCTGTCCGAAACAAAGATAACACCGCATCCGCAAAGACTGAGGCATAACAGGACGGACAAGATATAAATTTTTTTGTTTTGCATATTTGGTATCTTCTCCTTTTTAGTTTTTTTTTATTTACTAAATAAAACGTTCTTTTCAGCGTACAATCTTCAAAAATATGAAAACATGAAGCCTGAAGTTTGGGGGTGAGTGCGCCCCTGGCTTTTGCCGGATATCAAAAAGGAATATCGCATTACACCATTTTTACCCAGCACGGGTGGGAGAATTTGCGGGGCGGCGGCAGCGGAATTGCCTGTCCCGGATTTTCCGTGCTTCGTTTTCGGCGGGAATTTCTTAGCAGAATGCGGATACCTAAGGGAAACCGTGCAAGGATGCACGGTTTAGCCCGATTCGGCATGGATGCCGACAGAGGGCGACCGCGGCCGGTGATAACCTTCCCCATTCTGCTTAGAAATTCCCAGCCGAAATAAGTGCACGGAAAATCCGGGACAGGCAATTCCGCTGCCGCCGCCCCGCAAAATTCTCCCACCCGTGCGTCCGTCTAAACATAACATTTCAGCCTGAACTGTTACCACTTTTCCATAAAAAATTATGAAAACCAGTTGACTTTCTCCCTGTTCCTATGGTATAGTTATCGAACAAGATTTAGTCACAGGTCTTTTTTTTATGCTCAAAAATTGGAGGAAAAATAAATGCGTACGAGAATCACATTGGCATGTACAGAATGCAAACAGCGTAACTACAACACCACAAAAGATAAGAAGACACATCCCGACCGGATGGAAATCAAGAAATACTGCAAATTCTGCAGGACCCACACGTTACACAAAGAAACGAAGTAAAGGCAGTCTGTATTTTTGAAAGGAGTACAATATGGGAGATTCCGCAAAGACAGATAAGACGCCGAAGCCGAATTTTTTTCAGGGTGTAAAAACGGAATTTAAGAAAATTGCTTGGCCGGACAAGGATTCGCTGCTTAAGCAGTCCGTTGCGGTTGTCTGCATTTCCGTGGTGGCAGGCGCAATCATCGCCGTACTCGATTTTCTGTTCCAGTATGGCATTGATTTCCTGACGACATTATAGAGTGGGGGCGAACAGATGGCAGAGGCAAACTGGTATGTAGTGCATACCTATTCCGGATATGAAAATAAAGTCAAGGCCAATATTGAGAAGACCATCGAAAACAGGCATTTGGAGGAAGAAATCCTGGAAGTCCGCGTTCCCATGCAGGAAGTGGTGGAAATGAAAAACGGCGCCAGGAAAAATGTCCAGAAAAAAATGTTTCCGGGATATGTCCTGATCAATATGGTGATGAATGACGACACTTGGTATGTGGTCAGAAATACAAGGGGCGTGACGGGATTCGTGGGACCGGGAAGCAAACCGGTGCCGCTTACGGAAGCAGAGATGAAACCCCTCGGCATTAAGATGGAAAATGTTTCCGTGGATTTCGGGGAAGGGGATTCCGTTGCGGTTGTGGCCGGCGTTTGGAAAGATACGGTCGGCATCGTCCAAAGGATGGATTACGGCAAGCAGACGGCGACCATCAACGTGGAACTGTTCGGCAGGGAGACACCGGTCGAAATCGGTTTCGCGGAAGTTAGGAAAATGGAATAAGTAAGGAAAATGGAATAAAAGACAAACAACAAAAACCAAAGCAGGTATTTATGCCGTATTCCGGCTTAAATATAGCAGTAACTGAGTAGTTCCGGTTCGTTCCGGGACAGTGGGAGCAGGAACCCATTTTCACCGGGGGAATGCGCCATACCACAATATTTTAGGAGGTAGCCAAAATGGCAAAGAAAGTAGAAGGATACATTAAGTTACAGATTCCTGCCGGCAAAGCGACACCGGCTCCGCCGGTTGGTCCCGCGCTTGGACAGCATGGCGTGAACATCGTTGAATTTACGAAGCAGTTCAATGCAAGGACAGCGGATAAGGGTGACCTGATTATTCCGGTTGTAATTACCGTATATGCGGACAGAAGTTTCAGTTTTGTTACAAAGACTCCGCCGGCACCGGTGCTTTTGAAAAAGGCATGTAATATTAAGTCCGGTTCCGCAGTACCGAACAAGACGAAAGTTGCCAAGATTTCCAAGGAAAAAGTAAAGGAAATCGCGGAAATGAAAATGCCTGATTTGAATGCTGCATCTTTGGAAGCGGCAATGAGCATGATTGCCGGTACGGCAAGAAGCATGGGAATCACAGTGGAAGATTAACAAGTAAAGAGTGGGAGGCGCAATGCCGTTTGAACCATAGGAGGAATTCATAATGAAACATGGAAAAAAATATAATGAGGCTGCAAAACAGGTAGACCGTTCCGTACAGTATGAGCCTGCGGAAGCAATTTCGCTGGCAAAGAAAACGTCGGTGGCAAAATTTGACGAAACCATCGAAGTCCACATCAGAACAGGCTGCGACGGACGCCATGCAGAGCAGCAGATTCGCGGCGCCGTTGTATTGCCCAACGGTACCGGTAAAGAAGTAAAGGTATTGGTTTTCGCAAAAGGCGATAAAATTGCGGAAGCGGAAGCGGCAGGAGCTGATTTCACGGGCGGGGATGAACTTATCCCCAGGATACAGAATGACGGATGGCTGGATTTTGACGTTGTGGTAGCGACACCGGATATGATGGGCGTGGTAGGACGTCTTGGTAAGGTGCTCGGACCGAAAGGTTTGATGCCGAACCCGAAAGCCGGAACCGTAACTATGGACGTAACGAAAGCGGTTAAGGATATCAAGGCAGGTAAGATTGAGTACAGGCTGGATAAGGCAAACATCATCCACGTGCCGATTGGAAAGGCTTCCTTTACGGAAGAACAGTTGCAGCAGAACTTCAATGCACTGATGGAAGCAATCGTAAAGGCAAGACCGTCGGCATTAAAGGGTCAGTTCTTAAGAAGCATTACCCTGTCTTCCACCATGGGACCGGGCGTGAAAGTAAGTGTAGCGAAATTCTAAATATAAGCCACCTGCCGGTCCCGGACCGCAGGTGGTTTTTTGGACGGAACCATAAAAAGGATGCCGTGAAAGCGGCGCACAGGCTATACGGCGGATGGGGGGAGCCGTCTATGGTTCCCAAAACAGGGGCAGGAGCGAAGCATGAAGAAACGAAAAAAGCGGAAAAAACTAAAAAAAGCCAAAAACCGTAAAAGGCAAAGCGGCCTGGGCAGGTTATTGGCTGTTTTCTGTACCACTTTTATCGGCGTGGTTCTTATGGGAATGACGGTTTTTTTCTTATGCCATGTAATGAAAGCAGGGGAAGATAGCGGGATACGGCAGGCGGAAGGGGAAAAAGTGCAGGAAAAGCCGGCGGCTTCAGGAACTTTGCAGGAAGTGCTTCCACAGGAGCCGGAACAGACACAGCAGACACAGGACCTTTTGGAGCAACCGGTGCCGGAGGAGCCCGAACCGGAGCCGCAGGGGAAATATGCGGATATCCTGGCGGACAGCGATTATATGCGGGAAAACCGTATTTATGCAAAGGAAACGGCGGAGGACGGGAAAGTGACGTTTGTTTTCGCGGGTGATATCCTTTTTGATCCCGGTTACAGCATTATGGCGAAAATGCTGCAAAGGGAAGGCGGAATCCATGACAGTATTTCCGAAGACCTGATGGCGGAGATGCAGAATGCGGATATTTTTATGGTGAACAATGAGTTTCCCTATTCCGACCGGGGAACGCCCACGCCGGAAAAACAATTTACGTTCCGCGCAAAACCGGAATCTGCGGAAATCCTGCATGAAATGGGAGCGGATATCGTATCCCTTGCCAATAATCATGCGTATGATTACGGGGAAGAAGCGTTTTTGGATACTTTGGATACGCTGCAGAATACGGATATTCCTTTTGTGGGGGCAGGACGTAACCTGGAGGAAGCCTCCGCCCCCGTTTATTTCATAGCGGGTGACATCAAGATTGCCGTGGTTTCCGCCACCCAAATAGAACGGTTGGATCATCCTGATACCAAAGGGGCCACCGAAACCACGGCGGGTGTATTCCGCTGCTGGAATCCGGATAATCTGTTGGAAAAGGTAAAGGAAGCGAAGGAAAACAGCGATTTTGTCATTGTTTACATCCATTGGGGAACGGAAAATACGGACGTGCCGGATTGGGCGCAGTTGGATCAGGCACCGAAAATTGCGGATGCGGGGGCGGACCTTATTATCGGCGACCATTCCCACTGTTTACAGCCCATCCAGTATGTAAACGGCGTACCGGTGGTATACAGCCTCGGCAACTTCCTGTTTAATTCCAAGGAGCTGGACACCTGCCTGGTGAAAGCGGTGGTGACGGAGGAAGGACTGGAGAGCCTGCAGTTCCTTCCCGCGCTGCAGAAAAACTGCAGCACTTCCATGCTTTACGGGGAGGAAAAGGAGCGGGTGCTTTCTTATATGCGTTCCATATCGCCGCATGTGAACATTGACGGGGAAGGATATATTACCCAATGATGACAGTTCAACCTGAACTGTTACACCCAATGATATTTTTTCCGGGAAAAAACTTGACAAACCCCGTCCCATGCCGTATAGTAAAAAATGCCGAAGACAGTAGGTGCCATAGGGATGACCGGATGAAAACAGGGTTCCGCATGGCGTAAAGGAATTTGGAATCCACCTACCGAGGAAAAGAGTTTATTTATTATGATATAAAACCTTTCCGTCTTTGTGTGTATTCCAAGGAGGAGAGGTTTTTCTTTTATAATGGAACGAAACTCCTTTCGGCAGATCAATCTATAAGGAGGTAAAGAAAGTGGCAAAAATTGAATTGAAACAGCCCATTGTGGAAGAAATTTCGGCAAGCATCAAAGATGCCCAGTCCGTAGTTCTTGTGGACTACCGTGGACTTACGGTAGAGCAGGATACCAGGCTCCGCAAGGAATTGCGGGAAGCCGGGATTACTTACAAGGTTTACAAGAACACCATGATGAATTTCGCGTTCAAGGGAACGGACTGCGAAGCGCTTGTCCAGTATTTGGAAGGTCCCAGCGCTGTTGCCATCTCCGGGACGGATGCTACCGCACCGGCAAGGGTATTGTGCAAATTTGCGAAAGACGCTCCCAAATTGGAAGTCAAGGGCGGTATTGTGGAAGGCGTTGCATATGATGCGGCAGGCATTGCGGACATTGCGAAGATTCCTTCCAGGGATGAACTCATTTCCAAACTGCTTGGAAGTCTGCAGTCCCCGATTACGAATTTCGCCCGCGTTATGAACCAGTTGGCGGAAAAAGGCGGCGCAGCGGCAGCAGCAGCCAGTGTGGAAGCGGCAGCGGAACCGGCGGCAGAGGCTCCCGCTGAAGAAGCGGCACCCGCAGCAGAGTAAACAGGAACCGTAAACGGAAATCAGAGAATCCGGGAAACCGGAAAATGAAAACAAATAGGAAAATAAAAAAGCGGAGGTAAACAAGAATGGCAAAATTAACAGCTCAGGAACTGATTGATGCAATCAAAGAGTTATCCGTATTGGAATTAAATGATTTGGTAAAAGCATGTGAGGAAGAATTCGGCGTATCCGCAGCAGCAGGCGTTGTAGTTGCGGCAGCAGCAGACGGCGGTGCGGCAGCGGCAGAGGAGAAGACGGAATTCGACGTGGAACTCACCGAAGTAGGTCCGAACAAGGTTAAGGTAATCAAAGTGGTACGTGAAGCTACCGGCCTTGGCTTAAAAGAAGCAAAAGACCTTGTTGATTCGGCTCCCAAGACATTAAAAGAGGGCATCTCCAAGGATGAGGCTGAAGAACTCAAGACGAAACTGGAAGCAGAAGGGGCAAAGGTTACGGTTAAGTAATCGGGCAATCCGGTTTGATATGGCGTCTGCATATGTGCAGGCGCTGTTTTTTTATACACACGGGCACCCAAAGGAAGGATGTCGGCAGAGCTGACGGATGCCCGGTGCGCGGAATAGGGGAAAGATTTCCCTACTCGATTGCGCAGCCCCATGCAGAGGAAGTGTGCCGCCAGAACGTGTTTGAAAATTCATTCCTGTCATCTGCACTGCGATGTGCCGCATCACCACTTTGCGTGATATTTGTGCCAAATTCAGGGCGTACATCTGCTAGAAAGCAATTTTCAAACACACTTTGGGGCGGCTTATAAAAAATGCTTGACTCTCTTTCCAATTTGTAGTAAAATGGACAATGCACTATTGTGGTAAGGTGTGCTTACCTTTAATTTTTGTACCAACAGGAATTATAAATCACCGAAAATAGGCTTAAAATCAAAAAGAACGGGGTGAAATGTCAATGGAAAAAAACAGAATACGTCCAATTGCCGCGAGCAAGAACATACGTATGAGTTATTCACGACAAAAAGAGGTTTTGGAGATGCCAAACCTGATTGAAGTACAGAAAGACTCTTACAGATGGTTTCTCGAAGAAGGCTTGAAAGAAGTCTTTGACGATATTTCTCCGATCGCCGATTACAGCGGACATTTAAGTTTGGAATTTGTGGACTTTGAGCTGTGCGAGAAAGACGTGAAGTATTCGATTGAGAAATGTAAGGAAAGAGATGCAACTTATGCGGCACCCTTGAAGGTTAAGGTTCGCCTTTATAATAAGGAGAAAGAGGAAATCAGCGAACACGAAATCTTTATGGGGGATCTTCCGTTAATGACAGAAACGGGAACCTTCGTGATTAATGGCGCCGAGCGTGTTATCGTAAGCCAGTTGGTACGTTCCCCCGGTATTTATTATGCCATCGGCCATGATAAAATCGGTAAAAGGCTGTTTTCCTCCACGGTTATCCCGAACCGCGGCGCATGGCTGGAATATGAGACGGACTCCAATGACGTGTTTTACGTGCGTGTGGACAGGACGAGGAAAGTACCCATTACCGTACTGCTCAGGGCCTTAGGTGTAGGTACAAACGATGAAATCAGGGAATTGTTCGGTGATGAGCCGAAGATAGAGGCGAGTTTTGGAAAAGACACTTCTGAAAATTACCAGGAGGGTCTGTTAGAGTTATACAAAAAAATCCGGCCGGGCGAGCCGCTCAGCGTGGAAAGTGCGGAAAGTCTAATCACCGCAATGTTTTTTGACCCCAGAAGATATGATTTGGCAAAAGTCGGAAGATATAAATTCAATAAAAAGCTGGCGTTCCGCAACCGGATACGCAACCATATTCTTGCAGAAGACGTGGTGGATGTGACGACGGGTGAGATTTTGGCAACGGCAGGAACGAAAGTGACGATGGAACTGGCGGATGATATCCAAAATGCGGCAGTGCCTTACGTTTATATCCAAACGGAGGAAAAGAATGTAAAGGTTCTTTCCAATATGATGGTAGAGCTTACAAGTTTCGTGGATTGTACACCGAAAGAGCTTGGCATTACCGAAAAGGTATATTATCCGGTATTGGCACAGATTTTGGAGGAATACAGCGAAGACCCCGAAGGGCTGGCACATGCCATCCAGCGGAACGTGCATGAGCTGATTCCGAAGCATATTACGAAGGAAGACATTATTGCTTCCATTAACTATAATATTCATTTGGAGTACGGCATCGGCAACGATGACGATATCGACCATTTGGGTAACCGCCGTATCCGTTCCGTAGGCGAATTGCTGCAGAACCAGTACCGGATTGGTCTGTCCAGGATGGAAAGAGTAGTGCGCGAAAGAATGACCACCCATGATTTGGATGAAATTTCCCCGCAGGTATTGATAAATATCAAACCGGTGCAGGCGGCGGTAAAGGAATTTTTTGGTTCTTCCCAGTTGTCGCAGTTTATGGACCAGAACAACCCGCTTGGAGAGCTGACCCACAAAAGACGTTTGTCCGCGCTGGGACCGGGCGGTCTGTCCAGGGACCGTGCGGGATTTGAGGTTCGTGACGTGCATTATTCCCATTACGGGAGGATGTGCCCTATTGAGACGCCGGAAGGTCCGAACATCGGTCTGATTAACTCTTTGGCAAGCTATGCAAGAATTAACGAATACGGCTTTGTGGAAGCGCCGTACCGTAAAATAGATAAGTCCGACCCGCAGAACCCCCGTGTAACGGAAGAAGTGGTTTACATGACGGCGGACGAGGAAGACAACTACCATGTAGCACAGGCGAATGAGGCGTTGGATGCGGAAGGGCATTTCGTGAAGAATACCGTATCCGGGCGTTATAAGGAGGAGACCTCCGAATATCCCAAGGCGATGTTTGATTATATGGACGTATCGCCCAAGATGGTATTCTCCGTGGCTACGGCGCTGATTCCTTTCCTGGAAAACGACGATGCGAACCGTGCGCTGATGGGTTCCAACATGCAGCGGCAGGCAGTTCCGCTTTTAACGACGGAAGCTCCCGTGGTGGGTACCGGTATGGAGCCGAAGGCGGCGGTGGACTCCGGCGTATGCGTAGTGGCGCGGAAGTCCGGGACCGTGGATTATGTTTCTTCCAGGATTATTAAGATGACTTATGACGATGGGGAAAGGGACGAATACCGCCTGACGAAATTTTCGCGCAGTAACCAGTCCAACTGCTACAACCAAAAGCCCGTGGTATTTAAGGGCGAACATGTGGAAAAAGGGGAAGTCATTGCGGACGGACCTTCCACGGCGGACGGTGAACTGGCGCTGGGTAAGAATCCGCTGATTGGGTTTATGACATGGGAAGGCTACAATTATGAAGATGCCGTTCTGTTGAGCGAAAGGCTGGTACAGGAGGATGTATATACTTCCGTTCATATCGAGGAATATGAGGCGGAGGCGCGGGATACCAAATTGGGACCGGAGGAAATTACCAGGGATGTTCCGGGTGTCGGCGATGATGCGCTGAAGGATTTGGACGACAGGGGGATTATCCGTATCGGAGCGGAGGTGCGTGCCGGTGATATTCTGGTAGGAAAAGTAACCCCGAAGGGCGAAACGGAGCTGACGGCGGAAGAAAGGCTGTTACGTGCCATTTTCGGCGAGAAGGCGAGAGAGGTCCGGGATACTTCCTTAAAAGTACCCCATGGGGAATACGGCATTGTGGTGGATGCCAAAGTGTTTACCAGGGATAACGGCGACGAGCTTTCGCCGGGGGTCAACCAGGCAGTGCGCATTTACATTGCGCAGAAAAGGAAGATTTCCGTGGGCGATAAGATGGCAGGACGCCATGGGAACAAGGGTGTGGTTTCCCGTGTGCTTCCGGTAGAGGATATGCCCTACCTGCCAAACGGGCGTCCGTTGGATATCGTGTTAAATCCTCTTGGTGTGCCGTCCCGTATGAACATCGGACAGGTGCTTGAAATCCATCTGTCCCTTGCGGCAAGGGCTTTGGGCTTCAATGTGGCGACGCCGGTATTTGACGGGGCGAACGAAGAAGATATTATGGATACGTTGGATCTTGCCAACGATTATGTAAATTTGGAGTGGGAGGAGTTTGAGAAGAAACACAAGGCGGAACTTCTTCCCGAAGTGATGGATTATTTATACGAACACAGGGACCACAGGGAAGTTTGGAAGGGTGTACCCATTTCCAGGGACGGAAAGGTAAGGCTGCGGGACGGCAGGACCGGGGAGTATTTCGACAGCCCGGTTACCATCGGACACATGCATTACCTGAAGCTGCACCATTTGGTGGACGATAAGATTCATGCCCGTTCCACGGGTCCTTACTCGCTGGTAACGCAGCAGCCGCTGGGCGGTAAAGCACAGTTCGGCGGACAGCGGTTCGGGGAAATGGAAGTTTGGGCGCTGGAGGCGTATGGCGCATCTTATACGCTGCAGGAAATCCTGACCGTGAAATCCGATGATGTGGTAGGGCGTGTGAAGACCTATGAGGCGATTATTAAGGGCGACAACATTCCTGAGCCGGGGATTCCAGAATCTTTCAAGGTGCTGTTAAAAGAACTTCAGTCCCTCGGACTGGACGTGCGCGTGCTGCGGGATGACCAGACGGAAGTGGAAATCATGGAGACCATCGATTACGGTGATACGGATTACCGGTATGAGATGGAAGGCGACCGCAAGAACTATGACTACGAGAACGAGTCACTGGGAAGCCTTGGCTACCAGAAGCAGGAGTTTGACGAGGACAGCGGTGAATTGGTCAATGCGGACGGCGCGGATTTGGAAGATGAGGAATTGGAACTGGAGCTGGATGACGAAGCCGAATTTGCGGAAGTGTATGACGAATAAGGTGTAACAGTCCGAAAAGAAAGGGATGTGTGTGAAGATGCCAGAAACGAAACAGGAAACCTATCAACCGATGACATTTGATGCAATTAAAATTGGTTTAGCATCGCCCGATAAAATCAGGGAATGGTCAAGGGGGGAAGTGACCAAACCGGAGACCATCAATTACAGGACCTTAAAGCCGGAGCGGGAAGGTCTGTTCTGTGAAAAAATATTCGGTCCCAGCAAGGATTGGGAATGTCATTGCGGAAAATATAAGAAAATCAGGTACAAAGGTGTTGTCTGTGACCGCTGCGGCGTGGAAGTAACCAAGTCCAGCGTGCGCAGGGAGCGTATGGGGCATATTGAACTGGCGGCTCCGGTATCCCATATTTGGTATTTTAAGGGGATTCCAAGCCGCATGGGGCTGATTTTGGATTTGTCTCCCAGAGTATTGGAAAAGGTGCTGTACTTTGCATCCTATATCGTGTTGGATGCGGGGGAAACCGACTTGGACTACAAGCAGGTGTTGTCCGAAAAGGAATACCAGGATGCCAGGGAGACATGGGGCAGTCGTTTCCGTGTGGGCATGGGGGCGGAAGCCATTAAGGAGCTGCTGGAAGCCATTGATTTGGAGACGGAAGCGGTAGAGCTTAAAACGGGGTTAAAGGAGTCCACGGGACAGAAACGGGCAAGGATTATCAAAAGGCTGGAAGTGGTAGAGGCTTTCAGGGAATCCGGCAATAAGCCTGAGTGGATGATTATGGATGCGATTCCGGTTATTCCGCCGGATTTGCGTCCGATGGTGCAGTTGGACGGCGGACGTTTTGCGACTTCCGATTTAAACGATTTATATCGCAGAATTATTAACCGGAACAACCGTTTAAAGAGGCTTTTGGAACTTGGCGCGCCCGACATCATTGTGCGCAACGAGAAAAGGATGCTGCAGGAGGCGGTGGATGCCCTGATTGACAACGGCAGGAGGGGCAGACCCGTAACCGGACCGGGAAATCGTGCGTTAAAATCCCTGTCCGATATGTTAAAGGGTAAGTCGGGACGTTTCCGCCAGAACCTGTTGGGTAAACGTGTGGATTATTCCGGGCGTTCCGTTATCGTGGTGGGACCGGAACTGAAAATATACCAGTGCGGCCTGCCGAAGGAAATGGCAATTGAATTGTTTAAGCCCTTTGTGATGAAGGAATTGGTATCACGGGGGATTTCACAGAATATTAAGAATGCGAAGAAGCTGGTGGAACGGCTTGATACGCAGGTATGGGATGTGCTGGAGGAAGTCATCAAAGAACATCCGGTGATGCTAAACCGTGCACCTACGCTGCACAGGCTGGGAATCCAGGCGTTTGAGCCGATATTGGTGGAAGGTAAGGCAATTAAGCTGCATCCTTTGGTATGTACGGCATTTAATGCCGACTTTGACGGCGACCAGATGGCGGTCCATCTGCCGCTTTCGGTGGAGGCACAGGCGGAATGCCGCTTCCTGCTGCTTTCCCCCAATAACCTGTTAAAGCCTTCCGATGGCGGACCTGTGGCGGTTCCTTCGCAGGATATGGTCCTTGGGATTTATTATCTGACGCAGGAAAGACCGGGGGCGAAGGGGGAAGGCAAGTTCTATAAGAATGTAAACGAGGCCATTCTTGCTTACGAGAACGGATTCTGTACGCTCCATTCCAGAATTACGGTGCGCATTCAAAAGAAAGACGAAAACGGCGAAACCGTCAGCGGCAATGTGGAATCCACGTTGGGACGTTTTCTGTTTAATGAAATACTGCCACAGGATTTAGGCTTTATCGACAGGAACAATCCGGAAAACTTCTTAAAATTGGAAGTGGATTTCCATGTGGGCAAGAAGCAGTTGAAACAAATTTTGGAGAGGGTCATCAATACCCATGGCGCTTCCAAGACGGCGGAGGTGCTTGACCTGATTAAGTCCACGGGATACAAGTATTCCACGAGGGCGGCGATGACGGTATCCATTTCCGATATGACGGTGCCGGCAAAGAAGCAGGAAATGCTGGATGCCGCGCAGGCTACGGTGGACCGGATTTCCCAGAATTTCAGGCGCGGTCTGATTACCGAGGAAGAACGGTACCGTGCGGTGGTGGAAACGTGGAACGAGACGGATAAGGAACTGACGGATGTCCTCCTGTCCGGTTTGGATAAATACAACAATATCTTCATGATGGCGGATTCCGGCGCCCGTGGTTCCAACCAGCAGATTAAGCAGTTGGCGGGAATGCGCGGACTGATGGCGGATACGACGGGACGTACCATCGAGCTTCCGATTAAGTCCAATTTCCGTGAAGGGCTGGACGTTTTGGAATACTTCATGTCTGCACACGGGGCGCGGAAAGGGTTGTCCGATACCGCGCTGCGTACTGCCGATTCCGGGTACTTGACCAGACGTATGGTTGACGTTTCCCAGGAGCTAATCATCCGTGAAGTGGACTGCTGCGAAGGCAAGGACGAAATTCCAGGTATGGTAGTAAAAGCGTTCATGGACGGCAAGGAAACCATCGAAGGATTGAAGGACAGGATTAACGGAAGGTATTCCTGTGAGGATATAAAGGATAAGGACGGCAATCTCATCGTTAAGAGAAACCATATGATTACCCCCAGCCGTGCGGCAAGGATTTTAAGCGTGGGTGTCAATGAGAAAGGGGAACCGATTGAGGAAGTGAAAATTCGTACCATCCTGGGCTGCCGTTCCCATAACGGTATCTGTGCGAAGTGCTACGGCGCCAACATGGCGACGGGCGAAGCGGTACAGGTAGGGGAAGCGGTAGGAATCATCGCGGCGCAGTCCATTGGCGAGCCGGGTACCCAGCTTACCATGCGTACGTTCCATACGGGCGGTGTGGCCGGCGACGATATTACACAGGGTCTTCCCCGTGTCGAGGAGCTTTTTGAGGCGAGAAAGCCGAAGGGACTTGCGATTATTGCGGAGTTCGGCGGCATTGCCACCATTAAGGATACGAAGAAGAAACGTGAAATCGTCATTACGAACGAGGAAAACGGAGAGTCCAAGACTTACCTGATTCCTTACGGTTCCAGGATTAAGGTGCTGGACGGGGCGGTGCTGGAGGCCGGCGATGAGCTGACAGAGGGTAGCGTCAATCCCCATGACCTGTTAAAAATCAAGGGCGTCCGTGCCGTGCAGGATTATATGCTGCGTGAGGTACAAAGGGTTTACCGTTTACAGGGTGTGGATATCAGCGATAAGCATATCGAGGTTATCGTGCGCCAAATGCTTAAGAAAGTACGCATCGAAAATAACGGGGATGCGGAATTTCTGCCGGGAACGCTGGTGGATATCCTGGAATATGAGGAAATGAACGAAAGGCTGATTGCGGAAGGCAAGGAGCCTGCGGACGGGAAACAGGTAATGCTCGGTATTACGAAGGCGGCGCTAGCCACAAATTCGTTCCTTTCGGCGGCATCCTTCCAGGAAACCACGAAGGTCCTGACGGAAGCTGCAATCAAAGGCAAGGTGGACCCGTTAATCGGGCTGAAGGAAAATGTCATCATCGGTAAGCTGATTCCTGCAGGAACAGGTATGAAGCGGTACCGCAGTACGATGCTGGACACGGACAATAACCTGATGGGAACGGTTTCCTTTGACGAGGATGATTATTTGGATGAGGAAATTGACTTCGGAGAGGAACCGGATGACGGCGATGATATGGATGAATTTGACGATATGGATGAATTTGACGATATGGATGATTCCGAAACGGAGGACTCCATGGATGATGCAGAAGACGAATTTGCGGAAGCGGCGGTGGCTGCAGACGTAGAGGAATAAGGGGTTTATGTTAAGGCGGCTTTCGGGCCGCCTTAAATTTAAGAAGTATACCGTCAAGACGGTGCACGGGGCGCGCGGAGTAGGGGAAAAGATTCCCCCTACCCGATTGTTATTTCGTAACGGTTCAGGTTGTTAGTTTATGTTCGGGATGAGTGCGGACGCAAAAGCCAGGAGCACAACCCCCTGCCTGGTTTGTCCCCGCCTTTTTCTGGTTATCAAAAATAATAATACCGCATCATAGCATTCCTTTTACTCTCCCGTGCGTCCGCCTCCGAACATAACATCAGGCTGAACCATTACCTAATTTGCATAATTTGCATAATATTTCAAAAAATGATTGACAACTTTTTTTCCAGCATTTATACTAATAAGGCGTGCATGGCGGTGCATGGTCTTTTTTGTGCATGGAAATGTACAGGGGATGTTCCCCGCGGCACGCGATAACACATTAATTTTCCAAACAGGAGGTGAAACAGAATGCCAACATTTAATCAGTTAGTAAGAAAAGGACGTCAGACATCCGTTAAGAAGTCAACCGCTCCTGCTCTCCAGAAAGGATGGAACTCCCTTCACAAGAAAGCAATCGAAACTTCTTCCCCTCAGAAAAGAGGTGTATGTACGGCTGTTAAGACAGCAACTCCTAAGAAGCCTAACTCAGCGCTCAGGAAAATCGCCAGGGTACGTCTTTCCAACGGAATCGAGGTAACGAGCTATATTCCGGGTGAAGGACACAATCTGCAGGAGCACAGCGTGGTCCTGATTAGGGGCGGCAGGGTAAAGGACTTACCCGGTACGAGATACCATGTCATCAGGGGTACCCTTGATACGGCAGGTGTTGCAAACCGCAGGCAGGCCCGTTCCAAATATGGCGCTAAGAGACCGAAGGCTGGTAAGTAAGCAGGAGTGATGTACCACAAACAGAACTAATTTGTGTTGGAATTCTGTATTTTCATAGAAAACCGCACGAACACAGTAAGTGGAATTAGAGGACACATGTGAGTACCGTTGAATTATTCACGCAGCAAAACGTTGTAGCATACGGGAATCGGCATGATGCGGGTTCCGGCCTGGGGCAGCGGGGTTGTTGCAAATTAATAAGGAGGGAAGAACCGTGCCACGTAAAGGACATATTCAGAAAAGGGATGTATTGGCAGATCCTTTATACGACAATAAGGTGGTGACCAAACTTATCAACAACGTTATGCTGGATGGTAAGAAGGGTGTTGCCCAGAAAATCGTATACGGCGCATTTGCCACAGTAGAAGAAAAATCCGGCAAACCGGCTCTTGAGGTTTTCGAGGAGGCAATGAACAACATCATGCCTGTTCTTGAAGTAAAGGCAAGACGTATCGGCGGTGCTACCTACCAGGTGCCTATCGAGGTAAGACCCGACAGGCGTCAGGCTTTGGGGCTTCGCTGGCTGGTTATGTTTTCCCGCAAAAGAGGCGAGAAGACAATGCAGGACAGATTAGCAAACGAGATTCTCGACGCAGCGAACAATACGGGCGCAGCCGTTAAGAGGAAAGAAGATATGCACAAGATGGCAGAGGCGAACAAGGCATTTGCGCATTACAGATTCTAAAAGGAGGAAAAAACCTTGGCTGGAAGAGAATATCCATTAGAGAGAACCAGAAACATCGGTATCATGGCGCATATTGATGCAGGTAAGACCACTCTGACCGAGCGTATCTTATACTATACCGGTGTGAATTACAAGATTGGTGATACTCATGAGGGAACTGCTACCATGGACTGGATGGAACAGGAGCAGGAAAGGGGTATTACGATTACGTCAGCCGCTACTACCTGCCACTGGACGGAACAGGAACAGTGCAAAGAAAAACCCGGCGCACTGGAACACCGTATCAATATCATTGATACGCCCGGACACGTTGACTTTACGGTAGAAGTGGAACGTTCACTCCGTGTACTGGATGGCGCTGTCGGCGTGTTTTGTGCAAAGGGCGGCGTGGAACCCCAGTCGGAAAATGTATGGCGTCAGGCCGACACCTATAATGTACCGAGAATGGCTTTCATCAATAAGATGGACATTTTGGGCGCGAATTTCTATGGTGCGGTGGACCAAATCAGGACAAGGCTTGGGAAAAATGCCATCTGCATCCAGTTACCGATAGGTAAAGAAGATGATTTCCAGGGAATCATCGACTTATTTGAAATGAAAGCATATATCTACAACGACGAGAAGGGCGAGGACATTTCCATCGTGGACATCCCGGATGACATGAAGGATGAAGCCGAGCTTTACCATACGGAGTTGGTGGAGAAAATCAGCGAGTTGGATGACGACCTGATGATGATGTATTTGGAAGGGGAAGAACCGACCGTAGAGCAGTTGCAGGCAACGTTAAGGAAAGGTACGTGCGAATGTACGGCGATTCCGGTATGCTGCGGTACCGCTTACAGGAATAAAGGTGTCCAAAAACTTTTGGATGCGATTTTGAAATTCATGCCTGCACCAACGGATATTCCGGCAATTAAGGGCGTGGATTTGGACGGGAATGAAGTGGAAAGGCATTCTTCCGATGAGGAACCTTTCTCCGCGCTGGCATTTAAGATTATGGCAGACCCGTTTGTAGGAAAGCTGGCATTCTTCCGTGTTTATTCCGGTATGATGAATTCAGGTTCCTATGTATTGAACGCAACGAAGGACAAAAAGGAACGTGTGGGACGTATCCTGCAGATGCATGCGAATAAGAGGGCAGAGCTTGATAAGGTTTATGCCGGGGATATCGCGGCGGCAGTAGGATTCAAATTTACGACCACGGGTGATACCATTTGCGATGATCAACATCCGGTTATCCTTGAGTCCATGGAATTCCCGGAACCGGTTATCGAGCTGGCAATCGAGCCTAAGACGAAGGCAGGACAGGGTAAGATGGGTGAGGCTTTGGCAAAACTGGCAGAAGAAGACCCGACCTTCCGTGCCCATACGAACCAGGAGACGGGACAGACCATCATCGCAGGTATGGGCGAGCTGCATCTTGAAATCATCGTGGACAGACTTCTGCGTGAGTTTAAGGTGGAAGCTAACGTGGGCGCTCCCCAGGTTGCTTATAAAGAGACATTTACCAAACCTGTGGATCAGGAATACAAATATGCAAAGCAGTCCGGCGGACGTGGACAGTATGGTCACTGTAAGGTGAAATTTGAGCCCATGGATCCGAACGGGGAAGAAACCTATAAGTTTGAATCCAGCGTAGTCGGCGGTGCGATTCCGAAGGAATACATTCCCGCAGTCGGCGAAGGTATCGAGGAAGCGGCAAAAGCAGGTATCCTCGGCGGATTCCCCGTACTTGGCGTACATGCCAACGTATACGATGGCTCCTACCATGAAGTCGATTCCTCGGAAATGGCATTCCACATTGCAGGTTCCATGGCATTCAAGGAAGCCATGAAGAAAGGAAATCCGGTACTGCTGGAGCCTATCATGAAGGTTGAGGTGACAATGCCGGAAGAATATATGGGCGATGTCATCGGTGATATCAACTCACGCCGCGGACGTATCGAAGGTATGGAGGATATCGGCGGGGGCAAGATGGTAAAAGGTTATGTGCCGCTTGCCGAAATGTTCGGTTACTCCACGGACTTGCGTTCCAAGACGCAGGGACGCGGAAACTACTCCATGTTCTTTGAAAAGTATGAGCAGGTGCCTAAGAGCGTACAGGAAAAAGTTTTGGCTGCAAAGGCAAAATAAAGGTATTATATTTTCCTGCGGAAAAAGTTTTGGCTGCAAAGGCAGAATAAAGGTTACCGGTCACGGAGTAAACCGTAACAAATAAAGTGGAAATCAGCTTTTGGGTGTAAATTTTGCTTGAAAAACTTGGCATTATTTAATATAATCAAAGAAGCTGGTTAAATTGGAAATTGAGATGTTTTATTTTTAATCAAATTAAAGGAGGACTTTAGAAATGGCTAAAGCTAAATTTGAAAGAAACAAACCCCATTGT
>ERZ779637.39-NODE-39-length-86335-cov-16.115427_pt1 | contig 86335 bp, 74 predicted proteins | sample MGYA00514196_ERZ779637 | MGnify/ENA primary metagenome ERZ779637 (study PRJEB29562, sample SAMEA4376700) | mouse gut metagenome | isolation source: Cecum | study: EMG produced TPA metagenomics assembly of the A DSS colitis mouse model was used to assess the...
TTCATTCCACCCAGAGTCTGCATACTAATTTGCGAAATAATCTTGACACTACCTGTATTCCCATATCGTTTTACCCATGCAGCCAACCGAATGATAGGTTTTACCCTGTGGAAGACTACCGAATGGTAGGATTTTCGCAGAGGTGATACCGATGAAATTCCCGCGTCTAGCGGATTTACGATATGACCACGATCTCCAGCAAAAGGACGTGGCGGAATATCTGTGCATGAATAAGGAGGTCTATGGGCGGTATGAGCGGGGGAACCGGGAAATCCCCGTCTGGGCGCTCATCCGCCTGGCGGACCTCTACCACACCAGCACAGACTATATCCTCGGCCGCACAGACCGCATGGACCCCATCAAGTAGCGGCCATGCGGAAGCTGATGGTGTTTGCCCTGCCCTTCGGGGCCGGGTGCGCCCTGTGCCACTATCTCCTGCCGGAGTCCTGGCGGCTGTGGACGGCCCTGATCGCCCTGCTGGCCGCTCTGCCGGCCGCTTTTCTGCCGGTGAGGGTGCGCATTGGCGCCGCCGGTCTGGCGGCGGGGCTGGTCTGGTTCACCGGCTATGCTGCCCTGGTCCAGGCCCCGGCCCGGGCGCTGGCGGGTACAGAGGGCCGGGCGGTCATGGAGCTGACCGGCTATCCGGAGGAGACGGACTTCGGCGCGCGCTGTCAGGTGCGCGTCCAGGGCATGGCGGGCCGGGCCGTGTACTACGGCGGCCGGGAGCTGCTGGACCTGGAGCCGGGATACCGGGTGACCGCCAGCGTGAAATATGACAGCGCCGGCGAGCTGGGCGGAGAGGAGAGCGCCTACTTCTCCTCCCGGGGCGTGTTTCTGCGCCTGTACGGCCGGGGCGAAATGGAGGCGGAGCCCGGCGGAGGCTATCTGCCCCAGCGGATGGCCCGGGCGCTGAAAAGCACCGCCGGAGCCGTCTACGATCAGCCGGAGCGGGGTCTCCTCCTGGCCATGCTCACCGGGGAGCGGGACGGCCTGGACAGCCGGAGCCAGCGGCAGCTCTCGGAGGCGGGGCTCATGCACCTGACTGCCGTGTCCGGCCTCCACTGCGGCTTTCTCATCTCCCTGCTGGGCGTGCTCACCCTCCGCCGCCAGCGGCTCACCGCCCTGGTGGGATATCCGGTGCTGCTGACGTACATGCTCATGGCCGGGTCCACCCCCTCGGTGGTCCGGGCCTGCGTGATGGTGGGCCTGACCCTGCTGGCTCCGCTGGTGGGCCGGGAGGCGGACGCACCCACCTCCCTGTCCGCCGCCGCTCTGGTGATTCTGCTGGTCAATCCCTTTGCCATCGCGTCGGTGAGCTTTCAGCTCTCCTTTGCCGCCGTGGCGGGCCTGCTGACCCTCTCGCCCCGGGTCTACCGGGCCATGAAGGCCGGACCGGCCTTTGTCCGGGCCACCCTGGCCGCCAGCGCCGGGGTGACCGTGTTCACCGCGCCCCTGAGCGCGGCCTATTTCGGCTCCCTGTCCCTGGTCTCTCCCCTGGCAAACCTCCTTGTGCTGTGGATGGCCCCAGTCCTCTTCGCCCTGGCCCTGACTGTCACGTCCCTGTGCGCCCTCCTGCCGGCCGCCGCGCCTCTGGCCGTTCTGCCGGCGGCGCTGGCCCGGTACGTGCTGTGGACGGCGGAGCTGCTGTGCCGGATCCCCGGCCACAGCCTCCGGTTCAGCACCCCAGCGGCGGCCATGTGGCTGGTGCTGGTCTATGGACTGCTGGGCGTGTGCCTGCTGGGCCGGGTCCGGCGGCGGGGATATGTGCTGGCCGCCCTGCTGGCCCTGGCGAGCCTGGAGGCGGCAAGGGCCCTGCCCCGGCTGACGGTGCGAAACGACGCCCTCACGGCGGTGGTGGTGGACGTGGGCCAGGGCGCGGCGGCCCTGCTCCACGCCGGAGACAGCACCATTTTGGTGGACTGCGGCAGCCTCAGCCGCCCGGAGCGGGCCGGGGACGCGGTGGCCGAGGCCATGGAGACCTACGGCTGGACTGCCCTGGACGCCGTGGTCCTGACCCACTGCCACGCGGACCACGCCGGGGGCCTCCCCTCCCTGCTGGAGCAGGTCCCCGCGGAGCGGCTCCTGCTGCCCCGGACAGACCCGGAGGAGGATGCTGCGGACCTGCTGGCCCGGGAACGGGGCGTGGCGGTGGAATATGTCGAGGAGCCCAGCCGGACAGACCTGGGCCAGGGGACGCTGACCGTATATCCGCCGGTGACGGCGGGGGAGACCAACGAGGAGGGACTGAGCGTCCTGTGCTCCCTGGGGGATTTTGACCTGCTTATCACCGGGGACATGGACAGCGCCACCGAAGCGGCCCTTCTGGAGACCTACCCTCTGCCGGACTTGGAGGTGCTGCTGGCGGGACACCACGGCAGCAAGTACGCCACCTCCCAAACCCTGCTGGAGGAAACCCGGCCGGAGGTGGGGATTATCAGCGTGGGGCCCAACACCTTCGGCCACCCCACGGCGGAGGCCATGGGCCGCATGACCGGCGCGGGTATGGACCTGTACCGCACGGACCGGCAGGGAAACATACTCATTCGCGTCCACGGAGAGGGGGAGACAGAGCATGGGGTGCATTAGAGCGCATCTGCTGGAGAAATTCGAGTTTCACAGCTACGGCCACGCCCTGGAGATTCTGGAGGCGGCCTTTCCCGGGGAATGGGAGGAGCTCCAGGACGCGCTGGAGCGGTTCACCATCTCCCTGGACGAGCTCCGGGCCGCCGGGGGCAACGAGACCGCCATCCCCAAGAAGTTTGACGACGTGCTCTACCCCCTGGGCTGGCGGGAGATCCGGATCACCGGGGATCTGGTGGTGAACATGTACCCCCGGCGGTCCAGCCAGCGGGGGCGGTTCGCCCAGGACCCCTGTGAGCGGATGGTCATCGAGGGCTATATTGACGGCCACAACATCGACTTTATCAAGGGCAGGGTGGCCTTTGACCTGGAGTGGAACAGCAAGGACCAGACCTTTGACCGGGACCTGCTGGCCATGCGGACCTATTTTGACTGCGGCATCATCGAGGTGGGGGTGATTGTCACCCGGTCCCAGGAGCTCAACGACGTGTTTCGTGAGGTGACGGACCGGAGCGGCAAGCCCCTCATGGCCAAGTACGGGGCCAGCACCACCTGGATGGGGAAGCTGGAGTACCGGCTGAAATCCAGGCGGAACGGGGGCTGCCCCATTCTGGCCGTTGGGATCAGACAGCCTTGCATAGAAGGGTATTAAGCTATGGAGAACACAAAGATGACCGAGCTGGAGCGGACCATTGCGGATTTCCGGGCCTTTACGGCGGGGAAGCGGTACAGGACCATCTACGCGGACCCGCCCTGGCAGTTTCAGAACCGGACCGGCAAGGTGGCCCCGGAGCACAAGCGCCTGAGCCGCTACAGCACCATGACCGTGCCGGAGATCTGCCGCCTGCCCGTGGCCGAGGCGGCGGACGAGAAGAGCCACCTCTACCTCTGGGTGCCCAACGCCCTGCTGCCCGAGGGCCTGGAGGTGATGCGGGCCTGGGGCTTTTCCTACAAGACCAACATCATCTGGGAGAAGGTCCGCAAGGACGGGATGCCCGACGGCCGGGGCGTGGGCTTCTACTTCCGGAATGTGACGGAGATCCTTCTCTTCGGCATACGGGGGGAGAAGAACCGGACCCTGGATCCGGGGCGGAGCCAGGTGAACCTCCTCCGGGCCATCAAGCGGGAGCACTCCCGGAAGCCGGACGAGTTCATCAGCCTCATCGAGCGGTGCTCTCCGGCCCCCTTCCTGGAGATGTTCGCCCGGGGCAGCCGCCGGGACTGGGACATGTGGGGCAATCAGGCCACCGAGGACTACGAGCCCACCTGGAGCACCTACGCCAACCACACCGTGGCGGCGAAGACGGAGGGATAGGCCATGGCGGTGAAGAAAACGCAAAACGACGGATACGCCCAGCTGCGCGCCGACATGGCGGCGGGCACCCTGGCCCCGGCCTACCTGTTCCACGGCGAGGAGAGCTACCTGCGGGAGTTCTGCCTGTCGGAGATCCGCCGCCAGCTGGTGCCGGAGGGGTTTGAGGCCTTCAACTTCCACAGGCTGGAGGGCAGGGGCCTGACCGCCCAGGCCCTGACGGAGGCGGTGGAGGCCATGCCCATGATGGCGGAGCGGACCATGGTGCAGGTGGTGGACTGGGACGTGTACAAGCTGCCGGAGGAGCAGCGCAGGGGGCTCATCGCCCTGCTGGAGGACCTGCCCCCCTACTGCTGTCTGGTGCTGGTGTACGATCTTCTGGAGTACAAGCCCAACCGGACCTATAAGAAGCTGTACGGGGCCCTGTCCGCCCATGTGCGGGAGGTGAAGTTCCAGCCCCTGAACCAGGACCAGCTGATGACATGGGTGGCCCGCCGCCTGAAGGCCGCAGGCCACACCATCGACGTGCCCACGGCGGAGCACCTGCTCTTCACCTGCGGCGCCCTCATGAACCAGCTGATCCCGGAGATCGCCAAGATCGCCGCCTACGCCCAGGGGGAGCGGATCACCCGGGCGGACATCGACGCGGTGGCCTCGCCGGTGGTGGAGGCCCAGGTGTTCGACATGACCCGGGCCGTGTCCCGGGGGGACTTTGACCGGGCGGCGGAGCTGCTGGGCCAGCTGCTCACCCTGCAGCAGGAGCCCTTCATGCTCCTGAGCCTCATGGGCGGGGAGCTGCGCCGCCTCCACAGCGCCCGGATCGCCCTGGACGCGGGCAGGGACCGGTTCTGGCTCATGGAGCAGTGGAACATGCGCTCGGACTACCAGGCCAAGCTGCTGCTGGAGAACGCCCGCCGGGTGAGCCGGCCCTGGTGCGCCCGGGCGGTGCGGCGCTGCTGCGAGACGGATCTGCGCATCAAGAGCGTGAGCGGCGCGGACGGCGCCGGGGAGCTGAAGCTGCTGCTCATGGAGCTGGCCCAGACCTCCCGGGCCTGACGGAGATGATTTCTTATCAAGGAGGACGGGGACATGCGGCGGGTCCGTGAGGTGATCGTGGTGGAGGGCCGGTACGACAAGAACGCCCTGCGGCAGGTGGTGGACGCCACCGTGGTGGAGACCCGGGGGTTCGGCATCTTCAACGACAGGGAGCGGCTGGCCCTGCTGCGGCGGCTGGCGGAGGAGCGGGGTCTGATCCTGCTCACGGACAGCGACGGGGCGGGGTTCGTGATCCGGAACTTTCTCAAGGGGGCCATCCCCAAAGACCGGCTCAAGCAGGCCTACATCCCCGATGTGTACGGCAAGGAGCGGCGGAAGGCCGCCCCGGGCCGGGAGGGAAAGCTGGGGGTGGAGGGCATGAATCCCGGCGTGCTGCTCCAGGCCCTGGAGCGGGCGGGGGCCACCTTTGAGGAGGCGTGCCCGGCGGAGGCCCGTCAGGGCGTCACCAAGGCGGACCTCTACCAGCTGGGCCTCACCGGCGCGCCGGACAGCGGCGCGCGGCGGGAGGCCCTTCTGCGGCGGCTCAGGCTGCCGGAGCGGATGAGCGCCAACGCCCTGCTGGAGGCGGTGAACGTGCTGTACGCCCGGGAGGCCTTCCTCGCCCTGGCGGAGGGGGCGGAGGAGGACGGCTGAGCCGGGGAAATCCCGGTGGAAATCCATCCTCCGAAAAACGCGGCCTCCCGTAGGAGCGAGCAATGCCTGCCCCTGCGCGCGCCCCGCAAATGAGGGTTGAATGTCCTCTGTATTGGTGGTATACTTGGCTCATGGCAAATGCGGATTTGGAGGATTTGTGCTGTGGAGAAATTTGAGAAGGATACCCTGCGCGGGATGCTGGTAAAGGGGAACCTTCGGGCAGCAATGGCGTATTGGGAGCAGTTCCCGGAGACGGCGGCACTCTATGAAAAGGGCGTGGCTTTGTTTCAAAAAGAGCACTACCTGACTTATGATGCAGATGCGGAGCTGAACGGGATCCTCCTGGTCTATCAGAAGTATTACCGGGATGTCTTTTATCTGGAGCTCTCTGCCGGGGAGGCCGCCCGGCGGCTGCGGGAACGGCTGGCAGAACTGTTCCAGGCTGCGTCCGATTTCTCGCTGGACAAATTGGAGGAAATGGCCGGGGACGCGTTCCGCCAGAAGTCGTTCCACGCCCTGATGGGACGGACCAGCGGGTATTACGGTCCCTATATATGGAAGGACGAGGAGCTGAGGCGCTACAAGGTGGAGCTGCCGGAAGGCACGCAGGACTATGCTGTTAAATTTCTGGACGGGTTCCTCATGAAAAGCTGGCTGGACTACATTTCCTTCGGTGAAACAGGTACCGGCGGATGGTCCAACGGCGACGGTTTGATTCACTGCGTCAGAACTGCCTATGATTTGGAATCAGAGAATTTCCAGGTGTCCCTCCTGAAGCACGAGGCCCAGCATGCCATGGACCATGCCCGTTATAAGGGCATTACAAGCGAGGAGCTGGAATACCGGGCCAAGCTGGTGGAGCTGATTTATTCCCGGGAGCGGAGGATGCTGGAGCGTTTCCTGGGTCAGGCTGACACAACAAGAGCAGACAACGGGCATGGACTGTCCGCTGAACGCATTGTAAGAGAATTTGAGATACGTCAAAAAAGAGACCGCGGCAGACTGGCTGAACTCCCTGTTGAGACAGTGCAGACAGCTGCCCAGTCACTTTTTGCAGAGAGCTGTCAGGAAATGGCGGCAAAGTACCGCCAATCCTGAGCTTCCTTGATTTTAGCAGGGAAAAAGCAGACGGTTTCCGGCTTGCCGGGGGATTTCATCCTTTGGGTGAAATCCCTTGACAAACGGCGTCTTGTGATACACTGCGGGAAAGACTCTTTTCTCAGAATCTGTATGCACACCGGGGGATGCCGGCGGGGCTGCAGGTTCTCACTTCTGATTATTCTGGGGGGACGGTATGAAGCGCTGGAAACGCCGCCTGACGGCCTGGCTCCTGGTCCTGCTCCTGGCTCTGGGACTGGGGCCGCAGGAGGGACGCGCGGTGCTCTCGGAGGTCTACTTCACCGCCGTCAACGAGCAGCTGCTGGACCTGAACAGCGAGACCATGCCCTTCCTCTACGGCGGGGTGTGGTACGTGTCCAGCCGCCTCTTCGAGGGCACGGACCTGGGGGTGAACTACGCCCGCATCTACAACGCCAATCAGGCCATGCTCTACAACGCCAAGATTGACCTGCGCTTTGACCTGGACACACAGACCACCACGGACCGCAACGGCAAGTCCTACAACGGCTACGCCATTGAGCGGGGGGGCGTGATCTTCTTCCCTCTGCCTCTGGTGTGCAGCCGCTTCGGCCTGCGCTGGAGCAAAACGGAGACGGAGACCGTGCCCCTCATCCGGGTCACGAGCTCCAGCGCGGTGCTGACGGACCGGGAGTTCGTGGACGCGGCCAGCCAGATGCGCGCCCGCTACAACGAATACGAGCGGTCCGTCACCGCCGCCGAGGAAAATACCGGCGGCCCGCCGCAGACCGAGGATCCCCCCCTGGCGGCGGAGGGCCAGAAGGTCTATCTCATCATCGACAGCCAGTCCCCGGAGGAGACGCTGGAGCTGCTGGGCCGCCTGGGGGACCATCAGGCCACCTTCCTGCTCACCGCGGAGGAGCTGGAGCAGGCGGATCTGGTCCGGGCCCTGGTGGCCGGGGGACACGGCCTGGCCCTCCAGACCCGGGGGGAGACGGAGGCGGAGATGGAGGAGGAGATCGTCCGGGCCCGGGAGCTGGTGTGGCAGGCCGCCTGCGCGTGGCTGGAGCTGGTGTGGTGCGGGGACGGGGCGGAGGAGCTCCTCTCCCAGCTGGGGTGCGTCCGGGTGACGGCCCAGATCTCCGCCTCCGGGGACCTGGACCGGGCCGGTCAGGCCGCCGCCCTCATGCGGGCCGTCAGCCGGTACCGGGAGGACGTGTCCCTCTCCCTGGGGGGCGACGGGAGCGGCCTGGGGGGCCTGAGCGCGCTGCTGGAGGATCTGGATGCCGGCGGCTACCGGCTCAGCGCCTGGAGGCTCACGGCCTAATTTACAAAAAGTTCAACATTATTTCTCCTTTTGGGGTATAATTGGGATAATTACCACTTTGAAGTCCCCGTATGCAGCCGGCCGCGGGGCGGGAGGACGTCTATGGCAAGAAAGATTCTCGTTGTGGAGGACGACCACAATATCTCCGATCTGATCCGGATGTACCTGGAAAAGGAGGGCTTTGAGATCCAGGCCGTCTTTGACGGCGGCAGCGCGGTGGAGACCTTCCGCACCATGCAGCCGGATATGGTGCTGCTGGATCTGATGCTGCCGGTGATGGACGGCTGGGCCGTGTGCGGCAAGATCCGGGAGACCAGCCGCACCCCGATCATCATGATTACTGCCAAGAGCGAGGTCTTTGACCGCATCCAGGGCCTGGAGATGGGGGCGGACGACTACATCGTCAAGCCCTTTGAGATGAAGGAGCTCATTGCCCGCATCAACGCCGTACTCCGGCGCACGGAGATCCCCGAGGACACACGCAAGCGCCTGGTGTTCGACAAGCTGGAGATCAACCTGGACTCCTACGAGCTGACCGTGGACGGGAAGAAGGTGGACACGCCCCCCAAGGAGCTGGAGCTGCTCTACCATCTGGCCTCTACCCCCAACCGGGTGTACACCCGGAACCAGCTCTTAGACGAGGTCTGGGGATTTGATTACTTCGGGGACAGCCGCACCGTGGACGTACACATCAAGCGGCTGCGGGAGAAGGTGGAGGACGTGTCCCCCCAGTGGGCGCTGAAGACCGTCTGGGGCGTGGGATACAAATTCGAGGTGGCGGGGAAATAGCCCGCCGCCGTGCAGTCATGCCGCCCCGGGGCGGCAACGGAAGGAACCGCGATGAGCAGATTCAAAGGCATCTATTGGCGCACCTTCACCGTCACCGTGGGCATGGTGGCGCTGACCCTGGTGCTGCTGGGGGCCTCCTTTTTCGCCCTCACCTACAGCTATATTATGAGCGAAAAGCGGGGCGAACTGGAGGACAAGGCGGAGGTCATCGCCCAGATGGCCGTCGGCGTATACAACAAGCGGGACGTATTTCACCTCATCAGCGGGATGCGCTCGGATATAGAGGAGCTGGTGGACGTGGCCAAGCGGATGAGCGACACGGAGTTCCTGGTCTGGATGCCCAGCATGGACCTGTTCATCAGCACCGACGCCAGCGTCAGCAACACGGAGATGGTGGTGCCCGGGGACATTGTCGCCCGGCTGGAGCGGGGGGAGACCTATGCCGGCACCACCGATCTGGGGGTCTACGACAAGGCCCGCTTTGTGGTGGCCGTCCCGGCCCGGTCCACCCAGGACGGCGTGCTGGTGGGGCCCGTGCTGGCGATTGCCGAGCCCAACGCCATGACGGAGATGTGGGGCGCCTTCATGGGCATCTTCGGCATGACCTCCATCACCGTGCTGCTCATCGCCTTTGTGGCCTCCGCCACCACCGCCATGCAGCAGACCAAGCCCATCCGGGACATGGCCGCCGCGGCCCGGCGCTTCGCGGACGGCAACTTCGACGCCCGGGTCCACAACACGGGCCGGGACGACGAGACCGGCGAGCTCATCGACGCCTTCAACGCCATGGCCGACTCCCTGCAAAAGACGGAGCAGCAGCGCCGGGAGTTTATCGCCAACATCTCCCACGAGCTGAAGACCCCCATGACCACCATTGCCGGCTACGCCGACGGCATCCTGGACGGGGTCATCTCCCCGGAGGAGGAGCGCCAGTACCTGTCCATCATCTCCGCCGAGAGCCGGCGGCTCAGCCGCCTGGTGCGGCGGATGCTGGACGTGAGCCAGCTTCAGAGCCTGGATCTCATCAAGCAGAAGGCCCCCTTCGACCTGTCCGAGTCCATGCGGCGGGTGCTGGTGAGCATGGAGAAAAAGATCACCGCCCGGGGGCTGGACGTGGACGTGGACATCCCCGAGGACCCGGTGATCGTGCTGGGAGACAACGACCTGCTGACCCAGGTGGTCTACAACCTTCTGGAGAACGCGGCCAAATTCGCCGCCCAGGGCAGCACCCTCTTCCTTGGCCTGGAGAAGCGGGGGGAGAAGGCTCTGGTCACGGTGCGCAACACCGGGCTCACCATTCCGCCGGAGGAGATTCCGCTGCTGTTCGAGCGGTTCCACAAGTCCGACAAGTCCCGCAGCGAGGACAAGGACGGCGTGGGCCTGGGCCTGTACATTGTGCGCACCATACTGGAGCAGCACCGGGAGAAGATCACCGCCACCAGCCAGGACGGTGTGACCACCTTCTCCTTTACCGTTCAGCTGGCCGAGGAAAAGGGAGGAACAAAGAGTGTGTGACAATCTGATCCATCGGGGGCGTCCGCCGGAGGAGGTGGTGCTCACCTACCGCCAGCGGGAAAATCTGGTCCGGCCGGTGGTTCTGCGCTATGAGCGGGAGCTGCCGCCCTGTATGCGGGAGGAGGAGCCCCAGGCCCTGCCGCCCCGGCAGGCGGCCATTGCGCCGCAGGAGAAGAAAAAGCGGTGGGGGGTGCGCCTCTTTGTGGGCGTGTCTCTGCTGGTGTCCCTGGTGTGCCTGGGCACGGGGATCTGGTATGTGGGCCAGTACGGCTGGGCCCTTCCCCGGGCCGGCCAGGCGCCGGACAACCGCAACATCCCCCCGGAGGAGGATTACTTCTACTTCGACCAGGGTCCGGAGAACAAGGAGATCTCCATCCGCCGCTACCCCACCGGCGGCGCGTACCGGCTGAGCCTGGTCTCCGCCGGGGAGCTGCCGGTGCTGAGCCCCTCGGAGATCTATGACCAGGTCACCGCCTCCACGGTGACGGTGCTGGGCCACCAGGGGAACTACCGGAGCGTAGGCACGGGCATCATTTTCAGCGAGGACGGCTATGTGCTCACCAACTGCCACGTAATCGAGGGGTGCAGCGCCTGCACGGTGCTGATTACGGACCGCTATGGGGTGGACACCCGCTATGACGCCCGGCTGGTGGGCTGCGATGAGGACGTGGATCTGGCGGTGCTGAAGGTCAGCGGAAAGGACCTGCCCGCGGCCCAGTTCGGGGTCAGCGACGATCTGATGGTGGGCGACCCGGCCTACGCCATCGGCAATCCTCTGGGGGTGGAGCTGCGCAACACCCTCACCAGCGGCATCATCTCCGCCATCAACCGGGACGTGGACGTGGACGGGGTGACCATGACCCTTATCCAGACCACCGCCGCCCTCAACTCCGGCAACTCCGGCGGCCCCCTCATCAACCAGTATGGACAGGTGGTGGGCGTGAACACCATCAAGATGATGAGCGAGTACGACACCATCGAGGGCCTGGGCTTTGCCGTGCCCTCCAGTCTGGCCCTGCGCTGGGTCAACGAGCTCATCGCCTTCGGCCAGCTCCAGCCCCAGCCCGTTCTGGGGGTGAGCATCTCCCGCATCCCCGACACCCTGCCCGACGGCACCAGCGCGCTCCGGGTGGAGAAGGTGTTTGAGGGTCTCACCGGGGACCGGGCCGGCCTGCGGGAGGGGGATTACGTGGTGGCCTTCAACAACCAGCGGGTCACCAGCACGGAGCAGATCCTCGCCATCCGCCGGGACCTGTCTGTGGGGGATCAGGTGCCTATCCGGGTGTACCGGAACGGCGAATATCTGGACCTTATGATGGACATGATGGCGGAGCAGTAGGAGGGAGCCCATGGATCCGGACATTCTGTTCTTTTTTGACAAGCACCCCGGCGCGCTGCCCCTGTACCAGACATGGGAGAGCCGTGTCCTGGCGGAGGTGGAGCATGTGACCATCAAGGTGCAGAAAACCCAGATCACCTTTGCCAACCGCCGCCAGTTCGCCTGCGTCTCCTTCCTCCCTGCCCGGCGGGCCAAGGACCGGCCGGAGGACTACATCACCGTGACCCTGGGCCTGAACCGCCGCCTGGACTCCCCCCGGGTGGACAAGGCGTCGGAGCCCTACCCCGGCCGCTGGACCCACCACCTGCTCATCGCCTCCCCGGAGGAGATCGACGGCGAGCTCATGGGCTGGGCCAGGGAGGCCGCCGCCTTTGCGGAGAGCAAGCGGTGAGATTTTTTCTCTTCTTTTCTTTTGTGAACAAAAGAAAAGAAGAGAAAGAAAAAACTTTAGAGGGCATCATGCTGACTGCCGGCAGCCTATCGGAACAGGACCGATAGACTGCCGGCAGTCAGTTGCTGATCTCTAAAGCTCTTTTTCGGTTCCTTTTTCTCTCGAGAAAAAGGAACGCTTCTTTTTGCTTCTTTTTCTTTGAAAGAAAAAGAAGTCAATTACAGCTTGCTCATGGCCGCCTTGTCGCCCACCAGGACAACGTTGGGGTGCATCTGGAGGATGGAGGCGGGAACATGGGGGGTGACAGGGCCGGTAAAAGCGGCCTTCACGATGTCCGCCTTGTCCTCGCCGCTGACCACCACCAGGATCTGGCGGGCCAGCATGATGGACTTGATGCCCATGGTCATGGCCTGACGGGGCACGTCGTCCCGGGAGGCGAAGAAGCGGGCGTTGGCGTTGATGGTGCTCTCCTGGAGGTCCACCACATGGGTCTCCAGCTCAAAGGCGTCCCCGGGCTCGTTGAAGCCGATGTGGCCGTTGTGGCCCATGCCCAGCACCTGCACGTCAATGCCCCCCAGGTCCCGGATCACCTGGTTGTAGCGCTGGCACTCCGCCGCCGGGTCCGCCGCCAGGCCGTTGGGAACGTTGGTATTGGCGGGATCAATGTTGATGTGGTCAAAGAGGTTGGTCTGCATGAAATAGCGGTAGCTCTGGTCATGGGTGGGAGCCAGCCCCGCGTACTCGTCCAGGTTCACGCTCTTCACCTGGGAGAAGTCCAGATCCCCGGCCTTGTACCACTCGATGAGCTGCTTGTACATGCCGATGGGCGTGGAGCCCGTGGCCAGACCCAGCACACAGGCCGGATTGAGGTGCACCTGGGCGGCGATGATGTGGGCCGCCCTGCGGCTCATGGCCTGATAGTCCTCTGTGATGTAAGTTCTCATGACGTTTTCCTCCTTCTGCTCTCTCAGGCGGCCCCGGAGTGCGGAGCCGCCTGTGGTTGATAATGGATTCGCTGATGAAATTTCTTACCAGATCTGCACCCGGGCCTCCTGGGGCAGGTACATGCCGTCCCCGGGCTGGATGTCGAAGGCCTCATAGAACTCGTCCAGGCTCTGGAGGGCCCGGTTGCCCCGCAGCTTGTCGGGGGCGTGTACGTCCATCAGGGCCGAATAAGACCGCATCTCCCGGCTGCCGGTGCCCCGCCAGGTGCGGGCGGCGGTGCGGTAGAGAGTCTGGTAGTCGGGCTCCTCCTCCTGGCTCTCGATATCGGTGATGCAGGCCAGAGCTCCCAGGTCCGCCACGTTCTCGCTGATGGTCAGCGTGCCGTTGCAGGCGATGCCGGGGACCACCTCCACGCCGTCGTAGAAGCCGATCACCTGCTGGCACAGCGCCTGGAAGGCCGCGTAGTCCTCCTCGGTCCACCAGCTGCTCTGGTTGCCCTGGGCGTCAAAGGTGGAGCCGTTGTTGTCAAAGGCGTGGGTAATCTCGTGGGCGATCACGTAGCCGATGCCGCCCAGGTTCTCCGTGCGGTCCGCCTCCACATCGTAGAGGGGGGCCTGGAGGATGCCGGCGGGGAAGTTGATGGAGTTGTTCTGGGGGGAGTAGTAGGCGTTGACCGTGTAGGCGCTCATGAGCCATTTGTTCCGCTCCACCGGCTCGTCCTGCTCCGCCGCCAGCTCGGCGATGGCGGCCTTGCCCATGGCGAGGACGTTCTCAAAGTAGCTGCCGCCCTCCTCCACGGAGCGGAACTCCACATCGTCGTAGAGATCGTCCCACTGATCGGGGTAGCCCACGTTCACCGTAATGGCCTCCAGCTTCTCAATGGCCTTGGCCTTGGTGGTCTCGCTCATCCAGGTCAGGTTCTCAATCCGCTGGGCGTAGACCTCCAGCATCTCCTGGATCATCTCCTCCACGTCCGCCTTGGCCTCGCTGGAGAAGTACTCATCCACATAGGCCCGGCCCAGGTAGTCGGGCAGACGGAGCTGCACCGCGTTGGAGGCCTGCTCCTCATCGGTGAGCGTGCCCTCCACGCCCATGAGGGCGGCGTTGTAGGCCTCGGAGGCCGTTGTGAACTCACGATTCAGGGTCTTTCCAAACTCGGAGAGGAACATCAGCCGCAGATAGAGCTTCAGCTCCTCCAGGTGCTCCTCCGTGAGGTATTCCGCGCTCTTTTCCAGCAGGCCCTTGTCCATGACCAGATAGCTGTCCTCGCCGTGGAGGCCCTGGGCGGCAAGAATGGCGTCCAGATCCACGTTGGGGAACAGCTCCGCCAGCTCCTTGGCGGTCATGGTGTTGAAAATCTTGGAGATTTCGGCCTGCTCCTCCTGGGACATGCGGCTCTCCGCCAGGGCCTTGTCCATGGCCACGTAGGTCTCGGTCATAGCCGCGGCCTCCTCCTCAGAGGCGCCGCCCAGCTGGAAGAGGGTGTTCACATAGTTGGCAAACACCGCCTCCACGCCCTCCATGGCGTAGAACTCCTTGGTGAGGCTGGAGCCCAGGGCCCCGAAGAGCATCACCTTCTCCGAGCTGTCCTCCACGCTCTGGGTGGGGGCGAAGTAGAGGAGGCAGACGCCGGTCTCCGCGGCCAGCTGGTTGCTGACCTCCATCAGCGCGTCCAAATCCTCCGCGCCGTCAATCTTATCCAGATAGGGCTGGATGGGGGTGATGCCCGCCTCGTTCCGGGCGTCCCAGTTCAGGAAGTTCTCATAGAGGGTCTTGATCTTCTGCTCCGGGGAGCCGGCCGCCGGATTGCTGGCAACGATATCCTTGATGAGCTTGTCCAGCTGCACGTCCGTGGCGTCCATAATCTCGTAGAGGGTGCCGGTCATGGCGCGGCCGGCAGGGATCTGGGTGCTCTCCAGCCACTCCTTGTTCACGTTGGCGTAGAAGTCGTCCTTCAGATTGGTGCCCTCCAGGGCGTAGACGTGGCTCAGCAGGTTCTCCAGCTCCTGACGGCTCACCGTATCCTTGGGCCCCAGGTTTCCCTCGGCGTTGGGCGCGGCAACGCCCGCGTCCAGAACGTTTTTCAGCTGGGTCTTGGCCCAGTTGGGCACGTCGTCAAAGGCGGAGGCGTCCACAGCCCAGCGGGCGCTGTCGCCCTTGGGGGCGGGCAGCTCGCCGAAGGCCCGCTGAAGCATGGCCAGGACCTCGATCCGGGTGACGGCCTCGTCCTCCCGGCCGCCCTGGAGGACCGGCTCCCGGGCGGCGCCGTAGTCGTCTCCGGCGGCCACGAGCATTTCCGCAGCCTCGGCCCGGGTGAGCTCCGCATCCGAAGCAAAAGCCGCAGGCGCGGTCCCGACTGCCATCACGCAGACCAGCACCAGCGCCAGAATCTTACTGAGAACATTGTGTTTCATGGTGGGTATCCTCCTATTCATTTGGGTCCGCGGCGCGGATTCCAGTAAGGATTTTACCACGGGCAACGCCGGTGCGCAACAGGTTTCTTTTAAAGATTTCTTAAATTTACCGGCCGCTGCTCTCCGTCCGACATATTCTGCGCAGCTGCGGAGGCAATCATACGCTTTTTTTACCGCGGCGCTGCGGAGTGTGCCGGCAGCAAATTTTTAACGCGAGCTGCGGGGCCATGCGGAAGAACGGCGCCGGCAGACAGGAAAAAATATCAAAAAGAACCGGCATAGAGGCTGCCGGCAATCCGGCGGAGAATATGATGAGATACCCCCCGGACTGCCGGCAGCCGCAGTTGACCAGCCGCTCTTTTTGTGTTTTCTTCCAGAGGAAAAATGGGCTTAGCAGTACTTGGCAATGGCGTCCGCGATCATCTGAGCGGCCTGGGCCGTGACGGCCCCGTCGCCCTCCGTCAGGTTCAGCAGGGGCGCGCGCACGCCGCCCACGTCCGGACCGCCCTGGAGGCGGATAATCTCCTTGATGACCGCGTACATGTTGCCCTGGGCGGAGCACATCCTGTAGATGATGCGGCAGCACTCGTTCTGAATCTCCCGGCCCTTCTCCAGCTGGCCGGATTGGAAGCACTTGACAATCTCCATGTACAGCTCCGGCATGGCGGCATAGGTCCCGCCGATGCCGCCCGCCGCGCCGGCGGCCAGACCGGAGAGGAGCTGCTCGTCAGGCCCGTTGAATACAACGGCCCCCTCGTCCCGCCACATCTGGATGTCCTGGACGGGCATGGAGGAGTTCTTCACCCCCACCACCCGGGGATTTTTCAGCATCTCCTGGAGCAGGGGCGTGGTCAGAGCCACACCGGCCAGCTGGGGGATGTTGTAGATGATGAAGTCCGTGTTGGGGGCGGCGTCAGAGATGTCGTTCCAGTACTTGGCAATGGCGCTGGGGGGCAGGTGGAAGTAGATGGGCGGAATGGCTGCAATGGCGTCCACGCCCAGGCTCTCCGCGTGAGCGGCCAGCTCCCGGCTGTCGGCGGTGTTGTTGCAGGCCACGTGGGCGATGACGGTCAGCTTGCCGCGGACCACCTCCATCACGCTCTCCAGGGTCTGCTTCCGCTCCGCCACGCTCTGGTAGATGCACTCGCCGGAGGAGCCGCCCACATAGAGGCCCTTGACCCCCTTGTCCAGCAGGTACTTGGCCAGGGCCCGGACCGCCGGGGCGCTGACCTGTCCGTCCTTGTCATAGCAGGCGTAAAACGCGGGGATGATCCCCTGATACTTGGTGATATCCTTCACTCTTATTCTCCTTCGCTTTCTTTTATTCTCACTTTGAAGACGGCCTTGCTCACCGTCTCCGGGCCGCTGACCTGCATCTTGATCCGGTGGGCGTCGTTGGGGAACACCACCAGGAAGTCCCCCGGGGAGAGGACCAGCCTGTACTGGCCCTGGCCCCGGTAGGCGTAGAAGTCGTTGGCCTCCACCCGGTCAAACTCCGTCAGATCCGCCGGCGGGGCGATCTCCACCCCCTCGGACCCGGAGAGCATGATATGGATGTCCAGATAATTCCTGTGGGCCTCGAAGAAGCTCTCCTCCTCGGGAACCGTCTCGTAGGTGAAGCGGGTGACGTACACGTCGCCGCCCTTGAGTTCCTGCCGCTCACAGCCCACGCCGGAGAGGAACCGGTCATTGATCCGCTCCAGGGCCATGTCCAGGTTGGGGTGGATGCCCAGATAGGTCAGCGCGTCGGTATTCTTGGCATAGATCATACTTAAAAATTCCTATAAAGTTTTTCTTTTGATTCTTTTCTTTGTTCACAAAGAAAAGAATGACAACTAGCCCTTCACCGCGCCCATGGTGATGCCCTGGGTGAAGTACTTCTGGAACATGAGGAACACGACGATAATCGGCACAGAGGCCAGGGCCGCGCCCGCCATCAGCAGGCCCATGTCGATGCTGGTTTCCGCCTGGAGAGAGGCAATACCCAGAGGCATGGTGAAGTTGTTGCCGCTGGGCAGCATGACCAACTGCATGAAGTAGTCGTTCCAGGAGTTGATGAAGGTGAAAATGGCCAGAGCGCCGATGCCCGGCTTGACCATGGGCAGCACCACAGTCATGAAGGTCTTGGCCTCGCTGGCCCCGTCGATGCGGGTTGCCTCCAGAATCTCTCCGGGAATGCTCTCAGAGAACTGCTTCATCAGGAACACGCCGAAGGGCCAGCCCACGGTGGGGAAGATCACCGCCCAGAGGCTGTCGTACAGCTTCAGGGCCGACATCTCCTTGAGCAGGGGGATGAGGATGACCTGCTTGGGCAGGGCCATGGCGCACACGATGAGGGAGAAGATGATAGCCCGGCCGGCGAACCGCTTCTTAGCCAGGGCGTAGCCCGCCATGGCGGCGGTGATGCAGGTAAGGATCATGGCCATGACGGACATGAACACCGTATTGATGAGCCACCGGAAGGCCGCCGGGGCCGTGGGACCCTCCATGCCGAAGATGGAGAACAGAGGGGCCGTGCGCTTGGTGAAGAGGTTGTTGAAGTTGTTGACTACCCAGTCCGTGGGCCACCACACCGGCTTTGGATTGTAGATATCCTGGGCGGGCTTGAAAGCGCCGGTGATAATCCAGTACAGGGGGAACAGGAACAGGAAGGCCAGGATAATCAGCAGGATCAGGGAAAAAATTCGGTATGCGCGGCTGCGCGGATTTTCGATTTTCATACTCGCACCCCCTTACTTTTCTTTCGCCAGCTTGAACTGGATAGCGGACAGCGCGCCAATGAAGATGGCCAGCACCACGCCCATGGCGTTGGCGTAGCCGAAGTGGCCGGCCTGCTCGGTGAGCTTGAACGCGGTGTAGTAGATGTAGTACATCACCGTGTCCGTGGAGTGGTTGGGTCCGCCCTGGGTCAGCAGCTGGATCAGGGCGAAGCACTGGAAGGAGTTGATGGTGGTGATAACCAGGATATACAGGGTGGTGGGCATCATCTGGGCCCACTTGATCTTCCAGAACACCTGGAGATCCGTGGCCCCGTCCACCTGGGCCGCCTCCACCAGGGTCTGGTCCACGTTGCCCAGAGCGGAGACGTAGAGCACGATGGGCTGGCCCACGGAGGTGGTGAACAGGATGAGGATGATGCACCACAGGGCCGTCCTGGGATCGCCCAGCCAGTTGACGCCCTTTTCCAGGATGCCCGTGCCGGTGAGCACGCCGTTGAGGATGCCGTTGTAGTTGTCATACATCCACTTCCACACCACCGTCACGGCAACGGAGCCGGTGACCACAGGCAGGTAGAAGATGCAGCGGAAGGCGGAGAGCAGGGGCCCCTTCAGCTTGTAGATGGCCGAGGAGACCCACAGGGAGAAGGCGCAGACGGTGGGAACGCTGACAATCACGATGACAAAGGTGTTTTTCAGGCCCTTGAGGAACACCTCGTCCTGGAAGAGATTGGCAAAGTTGGTCAGGCCGATGAAGCCGCCGAACATGCCGGGATCGTGCATATTGGTGTTGGTCAGGCTGGTGATGATGCAGATGAACATGGGGATAATGACAAAGCCCAGGAAGAAGATCAGGCTGGGCAGCATGAACAGGTAGCCGGCGATGTTCTCTCGCCGCTGGAGGGCCCGGCTCATGCTCGTCTTGGATGAATTGGCCAAAATGGGACACCCCTTTCTCAGTCAAACCTCTCTCGTTTTGGGGAAAGCGGGGAAAAAAGCGCGCCCCCTCCCCGCGCTGGCGGGGTGGGGGCGCGCAAACCCGTTCAGTATTGCTACGCGTTGTTCAATTAGCCCGCGGCAGTGTTGGCAGCGGCCACGTGGCTGGCTACGGACTGGGCAATGTCGTTGCCGGCGCCAACCTCCTGGAGCATGTTCCACCACTCGGTGCGCGCGCCGGCCCAGCCGGTGGTGACCTGGTAGTAGTCGCCCAGGAAGGGCATGAGCTTGGTGTACTCGTTCATGATGGCGTTGTCAGCCCAGATGGTGGAGAGATCCGTACCCTCGGCGGAGTTGCGCACCGCGAAGTAGCGGGCGGCCTGCACCGCGTCCACAGTGTGGGCGCTGTCGCACATGAACTTGATGAACTGCTTGGCGGCGTCAATGCGGGCCTGATCGCCGTTATCGAAGATGCCGAAGCCCCAAATGCCGCCCTGGAGCTTGGAATTGCCGTCCTGGGAGGGGAAGCTCATGAAGGCGATCTGCTCGCCGGTGACGGTCTTCTCCGCGCCGGTCTTGGCGCCGTTGGGATCCAGCTGCTGGGCAATGTTCCAGCAGAAGGCCATCTTCAGAGCGCCCTGGTAGAACTTGGCGATCTCGTCGCCGCCGGCCAGGGAGGCGTCGAACTCAATGCCGTTCATGCTCTTGAGCTGCTCCAGGGCCTGGATGTTCAGGGGATCGTCCCAGGTGTACTGGGTGTGCTCGGCGTTGGTGAAGGTTCCGCCGTAGAGGTTGTTCACCAGAGCGCGGGTGCCCTGGTCGCCGCCCTGGCCGGCGCAGAAGACCGCGCCCACGGTGGCGTTGTAGTGGCTGTACAGGGCCTCAACGGCCTTGATGAAGTCGTCGGTGGTCCAGGTGTGGGTGTCCAGGTTCAGGTACTGGTCAGCGCCGGCCTCCTTGAAGGCGTCCAGGTTGACGGCCATGCAGTGGGCGGTCATGACCAGGGGGTACTCGTAGATAGCGCCGTTGGTGTGGGTGCAGGCGTTCATCACGCCCTCGTTGACGGCGTTGATCTCGGCCATGTCGGTGTCGTCAAACATGTCCTTCAGGTCAACCAGGTAGCCGTTGGCGCCCCAGTTGGCCACCAGGCGCTCGGGACCCTCCATGATGAGGTCCGGGGTGCTCTTGGCGGTGATGGCGGTGTTGACCTTGTCGTCGCCGTCGGCGTAGGCCAGATACTCCACCTTCACGGCAATGCCGGTCTCGGCGGTAAAGGCGTCGGTCAGGGTCTTGACGGTGGCCTCAGTGCCCCAGTCGCCGATGGGGTAGGTCCACAGGGTGATCTCGCTGGCGCCGGCAGGGGCGGGCTCGGGATCGGCGGGAGCGGGATCCGCGTCCGCGGGCTGCTGGGTATCCGCCGGCGGAGTGGTGGGTTCAGTGGGCTTCGGGTCGCCTCCGCAGGCGACCAGGGCCATGACCATGGTCATGGCCAGAAGCAGTGCAAGAAACTTCTTCATGTCATGTCCTCCTTCTCAATAGCAAAAAATGGCCCCGCGAAGCAGGGCATTGCTGTTGAAATTGTACAAGAATTTCCTGCGATTGTCAATAGGAATGAAAAGATTTTCCTGATAATTTTAAAATTTATGGGATCATACAAAAATTATTTCGATTTTTCGGCGTTTTAATCCCAGGATTTCCCGGGAAATTCGATTGCCGGCCTTGACATTCCATGAAAAGCTGTTAGCCTATAGGGGAAGAAAACAAGGAAAGGAGCGCACTGCTTTGAAAAAGCATATTTTGTGCCTGGGCGACTCCAACACCCATGGCTACTGCGCCGACCCCAGCGACTGCGCGGACAGCGTGGCCCGGTTCAACGAGGACGAGCGGTGGACGTGCCTGCTCCAGAAGGCCCTGGGGGAGGGATATCTGGTGACGGAGGAGGGGCTCTCGGGCCGGACCACCGTGTTTCAGGACGCCCTCCACGAGAGCATGGACGCGCTGAGCGTCATCTACGCCCTGCTCAAGAGCCACGAGATCATTGACCTGCTGATTATCATGCTGGGCACCAACGACACGAAGGAGCGGCTGGGGGTCAACGCGGCCTGCATCGGCATCGGCATGGAGCGGCTGGTGCGCAAGGCCCAGAGCGTGGACTGCTGGGGTGAGGGGAAGCCCAATATCCTCATCGTCTGCCCGCCGCCCATCCTGCCGGAGATGGAGCGCAGCGAGTGCGGCCTGCCCATGGGCAGGGGCTGTCTGGAGAAATCCCGGGAGCTGCCCGCCTTCTATCGGAAGGCCGCGGAGCTGACCGGGGCCCACTTCCTGGACGCCGGCGGGTGCGAGTTCAACCGCCTGGACGGCATGCACCTGACCCGCCGGGGCCACGCCCAGCTGGCCCGGCGTCTGGCGGAGGCCGTGCCGGGACTGCTGGCCTGAGCAGGTGATACCATAACTATGCAAGCTGCGCCCCCGGAGAACCCTGCGGCTCTCCGGGGGCGCAGTCCGCGAGACGGGGCGGGGACCACAGGTCCCCGCCCCGTCCGCCGATTCAAAGATGGGAAGAGTGAGATAGAGGTCTATTAGGCAACAGGCGCATTCCAGCCTGTCCTAACCAATCATGATGGGGGCTACTTCTTCATCTCCGCCATGTAGACGCCCACGGCCCTGCCCAGCTCCACGTCCGCGCCGCAGGCCTTCAGAGAGCGCTCCACGGCGGCCAGGCCCACGATCATCTCGTTCTCCGTGATGTTGCCCATGTGGCCCAGGCGGAAGGCCTTGCCCGCGTAAGCGCCCAGCGCGCCGGCGCAGACCACGCCCTCCTGGAACATGTGGTTGCGGAAGGCCCCGTCGTCCACGCCCGCCGGGTAGATGGCCACGCTGAGGGTGCTGGCCCGGCAGCCGGGCTTGGCCAGGATGGTGAAGCCGATGCTCTCCAGGGCCTTGGCCGCGGCGTCGGCGTTTTTGCGGTGGCGGACGGCCCGGGCCTGGAGGCCCTCCTCCCTGATAATGGCCGTGGCCTCCTTCAGCGCCCACACCAGGTTCACCGCCGGGGTGGCGAAGTACTTGGCCGGGTTGTCCATAATGGGGATCCACTTCTCAAAGTCCACATAGTACTCGGGGATGACGCCCAGGGACCGGCGGCGGTCCAGGGCCCGCTGGCCGGCCCAGAGGATGAACATGCCGGAGCAGACGCCGAAGCACTTCTGGGAGCCGGTGAACATCACGTCGATGCCCATGCCGTCCACGTCGGCGTACTCGCCGGCCGTAGCGGCCACGCCGTCCACGATGTAGATGGTGCCGGGGTGCTTGGCCATCACCTTGCCGATCTCGGCAATGGGGGCCACTACGGCGGTGGAGGTGTCCACGTGGGTGACGGTGACGGCGGCGTAGTTCTTCTCGCTCAGCTTCCTGTCGATCTCCTCCGGGGAGACGGCGGAGCCCCACTCCGCGCTGAGCACGTCCGCCTGGAGTCCCTTGCGCTCACAGATGTCAATGAACCGGTCCCCGAAGAAGCCGTTGCTGACGATGAGCACGCTGTCGCCCCGCTTGGTGGTGTTGGCAATGGCCATCTCCATGGCCAGGGTGCCGGTGCCGGCCAGGGGGAAGGTCCTGCCGCCGCAGTGGAAGAGCGCGCCCAGCTCGTCGATCAGCGCCTTGTAGTCCGCCACAAAGCGGGGATCGCCAAAGGCCTGGATGGGACGTGCCATCTCCTGGCGAATGGACTCCACCACCGGGGTGGGGCCGGGAATCATGACCAATACGTTGTTTTCCATGTCGACGCTCCTTATTTTATTTTGTATTTCAAAATATGATTTTGATTATAGGTGCAGTATATACCCGCTGCTCCTTCTTGTCAATAGTTTGCGGGCAAATTCTTTCAAAATATATTTTTATATTTTGAATAATGAAATAAAAAGGACAGCGCGGCAGAGCTGCCGCGCTGTTCCGGTATATGCTTTATGAGGGCCGGACCGCCTCAGCGGCCGGGTCCGGCGGCATCCGAAAGACTGTCGATGCAGAGGGCGAAGCTGGTCTGATGCAGACTGAAGAGCAGACTGTACTGGGGTGCGCGCCGCTGGAGGAGACACCCCTCCTCCAGAAACCGCTCCCCCTCCAGCTGATATTCTCCCGGGTCCTGTCCGAAGCAGGCTGCCGCCCGCTGGATCAGGTTCTGGGCCACCTCCTGCATGGCAAAGCGGACGATCTCGTCCTTCGTGTAGAATTCCGTGCCAAAAATCAGGCCCGCCGCGTGGAGAAGGGGCTGCTCCCCGATAATCAGGACGAAGCGCAGCCTCCGCCCCTCCCAGCCCCGATAGGACAGCTCGTAGTACTGGGCGTCCGGGATGACCTCCTCCGGGGAGTAGGCGCCCAGGAACTGGACCTCGGACCCGAACAGCTCCTGGAGAGGGCGGAGGATCACCGTCTGGATCACGCTCAGCTCGTCGTCCAGCGCGATGCGCGGGAATTCGCTGGCCGCGCTGCCGGTGATGGCCCGGTCCTCGATGGTAATATGGCCGGTGAGCCAGCCGGTGCACACGCCGATAAAGTGCTGCACCGCAGCGGTGGAGAAATCAGTGTCATAGAGCTCCCGCTCCAGGGCCGGGAGGGTCTCCCGCCGCATTCTGTCGTGGAGCCGCTTGTGGTGGGCGTAGCCGGCATACCCGATTTCCCGCATATAGGCCTCCTCCTCTGCAAAGTGCTTGAGGGCATAGGCCTTGAAATACTTGATCCCCTCCACGCAGGCAAACTTGTCCTCGTGCCGCTCTACGTAGAGGTCCATGATCTTCTGGACAATGGTGAACAGCCTGCGGTGGGCCTGGTCCACGATGTCCACACCAATGCAGAATCGGTCCTGCCATTGGATTTGCTGCATATAAACGCCTTCTTCATGTGCCCGCCCGCAAGGACGCGGACGGACTTGGAGCGCGCCTTTCCATAAGCCGGCGGCCAGGGCGCGCTGTCCGCCGCCGGCCATTACAGCATATGCGCCCAAGCCCCGGGAGGTTCCTGACCGGGACGCGCATGGAAGCGGGATCTCTGCCGGCGCACACTGAGATATAACAGGAAGATATTAATGATAAACATTAATATTTTATTGACAAAAATAAATTTCTCTGTTATCATCAGAGCAGGAGGTGACCAGCATGAAATGGATTCAACGGCTCACAAATGAACGATTTGCGAAATCCGCCGCCAGGCTGATGCAGTTTGTCTGCTACTTTGTCATTGGCTTCTTTGCCCTGTGTACGCTCCTCAGCTGCATGGGCCGCCAGACCTTTTTCCTTCACACGCCCATGGGCAGCTTTGAACGGGCGATTTACGCGGAGGAGGATCACGATCCCCATTCCCGCAGCATGACGGTCCATGCTGGCGATGACATTCGCGTGTGGACGAATGATGCCGGACAGATTGACCTGACCGTTCAAATCGGGCTTTCGCTCATGTATGCCGTTTATACAGTCCCTGTCATGCTGGCGTTCTGGTTTTTGAGCCGCGTGTTTTCAAACGTACACAGGGGCCGGATTTTTACGGAGCAGAACGCCGCCTATCTGCTCTACTATGGTCTGATCCAATTTGCAGCGGCGGCTGTTGTCCCCTTTGTCAAGCTGCTGATCTGCTGGCTCACCAACCTTGTGTCTGACAGCCGGATATCCATCGCCACAGGACAGAATACGCTCAGCATGCTGTTTCCCAGCATCGCCTTTATGGTGGCCGCATACATCATCCACTATGGGGTGCACTTGCAGGACGAGGCGGATCATACATTATGATTATTATTCGGCTTGACCGGGTGCTGGCAGACAGAAAGATGCGGCTGAACGATCTGGCCGCCCAAGTCGGCATATCAAACGTCAACCTCTCCTACTTGAAAACAGGAAAAGTAAAAGCCGTTCGATTCAGCACATTGAACGCGATCTGTAAGGTCCTGGACTGCCAGCCCGGCGATATTCTCGAGTATGTTGAGGGTGAGGACTGAGCTTATTGACGGATACAGGAGGCCCTCCGGCTGTGCGCCGGAGGGCCTCACTGTTTGCGGGGGAGCGGGTCCCCCTTATTTTTCATGCCTGCGCGGAGGCTATACGTTGACTTCCGGACGGATTTCCCCCTCAATCCTGCCGTGGAGGGACTCGTACTCCGCAATACTGTTTCGGATCAAAACAAGAATATGGCTATTGAGCGAGCGGCCCTCATCATCAGCTATATATCCAATTTTGGGGAGCATTTCTTCCTCTATGCGGATAGATACACTCTTCACGCCCACAAGCAGCAGCCCCTTGCAGATGGTATATTCAATATGGATTGCGCCGGATTATCAATGTTGCAGGCGGGGCAAGGGCCCCTCACCCCTCGGGGCAGCTGTTCTCCTCCAGCCGCTTGAGCAGCGCCTGGAGGGTCTGCCAGTCCTCGCCGGATATGCCGGCGCTCAGCTTTTCGGAGAACGCCTGATAGGCCGCCTCCAGCAGGGGGAGCATGTCCCGGCCCGCGCCGGTGAGGTAGAGCTGGTACTGCCGCCGGTTGTCCGGGTCCACCTCCCGGCGCAGGTGGCCCATGTCCTCCAGGCGGCGGGCGTCCCGGGCCACGCTGGTCTTGTCCACGGCGTAGAAGCAGGCCACGTCCTCCTGCCGGGCCCCGGGGTGGCGGCGGACGTAGAGCACGATCAGGTGCATCACACCCAGATAGCCGCAGGGGGCCAGACGGCGGCGGAGGTCCCGGATCCGCTGGCGGTTGATGCGCACAAGGCTGGAGAGTACAGGATCTGTCATCCCTCACACCTCGCCGGATACGGCCGGCTGCCCCTCCGCGGCGGCCTGGGCCGCCCGGCTGATCTTGGCCTTGACGGAGCGGATGAGAGGCAGCGCCAGACACAGGCTCAGGATGTCCGCAGCCGCCTGCACCGAGGCCGTCCCAACCGCCCCCCAGAGGTAGGCCATGGGGTAGACGATGGGCAGAAAGCAGGTGCCCTGGCGGGAGGTGGACAGGAGCAGCGCCCCCTTGGCGTTGCCCAGGCCCGCGCACAGCATGTTCACCACCGCCACCCAGCTGTGGACCGGCAGGGCCAGACATTGCAGGCGGATGCACAGTGCCCCCACCTCCCTCATGGACATGTCGCTGGCGGCGAACAGGGTGATGAGCCCGCCGGCGAAGAGGGCCAGCAGGGCCCCCATGATGGACGCGCCGATAATGGCCGTGCGGGCGGCGAAGCGGTAGCTGTCCATCACCCGGTCATAGCGCCGGGCCCCCCAGTTGAACCCCGCCACCGGCTGGAACCCGGTGCCAAAGCCCAGGATGATGCCAAAGGGGAACATCATGATCTTGTTGGACACGCCGATGCCCGCCAGCACGGAGTCGGAGATGGAGCCGGCAATGTTGTTGAGCACAATCGCCGACACCACGGCCAGCCCGGAGCGGAACATGGAGGAGGAGCCCACGGTGACGATCTGATAGAGGATGCTGTCCCCGCAGCGGAAGAAGCGGGGGGAGATGCGCAGGGTGCTGCGGCGGGTGAGGTAGGGGAAGATGAGGATGGAGAAGCTGACCAGCTTGGAGATGGCCGTGGCCATGGAGGCCCCCGCCACCCCCAGGTCCAGGACAAAGATAAAGATGGGGTCCAGCAGGCAGTTGAGTACGCCGCCAAAGCCCATGCCGATCATGGACAGCATGGCGCTGCCCTCCGCCCGCAGGCACTGGTTCATCACAAAGCTGGCCGCCATGAAGGGGGCCACCAGCACCACGTAGGTGGCGTAGTCGACGGCGTACTGCTCGCAGGTCTCCGTGGCCCCCAGCAGACGGACCATGGGGGTCATGAAGGCGGTGCCGGTCAGGGTGACCAGCAGTCCGAAGCCCACGGCGATGATGAAGGCGGTGGACAGGACGCTGTTGGCCTTCTCCTCCTTCCGGGCCCCCAGGAGCCGGGCGATGTAGCTGGCCGCGCCCACGGCCAGCATGGAGCCGGCCATCATGATGATCTGGTCCAGGGAGGCGTTGACGCTGACGGCGGCGGTGGCGTTGGTGCCCAGGGAGCTGACAAAGTAGGTGTCCGCCAGGTTGTAGATGGAGGTGATGAGAAAGGAGATGATGGACGGCACAGCCATCCGGGTGATGACCTTGGGCAGGGGGTCTGTGAGCATCATGTCCTGCCTCCGGTCCTGCTTGGAGTGTCCGGCGTCTGCCATGGGGGGGATCCTCCCTATCGTCAGATTGTTTCATATGAAACTGTCGCATATGATACATATTCTATCCGCAAACCATGGGCTTGTCAATAGCGGACGAAAAAAGTCCCTTTTGAGGAAAGCGCTGCTGGGATATAGCTTCGGCAGTTTCTGCAAAAGAACATTGATATTATAGAAGCTATGCGCTATAATCAATTCGGCAAATCGGGATTTAAGGAGAAAGAATATGAAGAATTTTTCTATGCCAGAGCAGGTTTCTCCGACATTAGAAATAGATGAAGTAATGAGGCTGAAACATAGTTTGGAAAAGAACGTATCAAGGGAAGCCGCAGAAAGCATAATCAAGGAAATTCCATTATCTGTACATTCAACACCAGACATTCGGGCCGAGTGGGTAGAAAAGCTGTCTGCTCTTCTTGAAAATAGATTTGATAAGAAAACGGTAAAAAACATTCGCAAAGAGTGCTATTGTAATGAAAACGGCAGGTTAGAAGATACAGCAAATAACTTGAAACAGCTCTATCTCTCTCTGGATAAGGATTTGCATAGATTTGTCAATGCTTTGAATGAAAATGGCGCCGGTTGGTTTATTAAAGATAATCAATTATATACAAAAATGTTTTCTTGTGAATGTCCTATGTTAGAAAAAGCAAAAAATTCAAATTCATTAACATGGTGTCACTGCACTGCTGGATATAACAAAAAATTATTTGAGATTGTTTTTGAAAAACCTGTCTATGCAGAAATTCTGCAAAGCATACGGCAAGGATTTGATTATTGCCTTTTGAGAATTACAGTTCAATAAATTCCCATTTATCGGACAGTCCTCCATCAACAAGGGATTGCTCACTCTGGATATGTTGACGCACGGTTTGACGACGCGGCTTTTGGCAGCGCCAATCTGAAAAGGGATCGAAAAAACAGCCCCGCCGGCAGGAAGGGGCACGAAAACCGAAGCCATGAGCGGCCCCTGCGGCGGCGCGATACTATGTATATTTTGTCGGATATTTATCTAAACCGGCCTCTCACCCCGCCAACCGGAAAAGAAGACGGCGGATTCCTGCCTGTCCCTCCGTCCAGGGGGTTGCGCCCCTCCGCAGATGGGCCGCGCCCATGCAAAAAAACACTTCCTTTTCCAGGTAATCTGTGGTATATTAATTCAGCCTATGGTCTGCCGGTGCGGCATGGCCCATCATTCCCCACCAGCGGATTGAGGGAATTTTGTCCTGTTTATGAAAAATCATCGGGAAAAGGAGTGACAGGGATGTGACAGGAGGGCAATCGGCCCGCCGTCTGCCGTCAGCGGGATGACAGCGGCGCGGGGAGGGATTTCCACAGGGGAATCACAGGGTTCATCAATACATAGAATTAATCGGGAGTGAAAGAAATATATGGCGCCTATTGCACACAGTGGAGACGATAAACAGAAGATGAAGCGTATTGGCCGCAAGGTGGGGAATCTGGTTGCGGCGATGCTGGGCGTGAGCATCACCCTGGTGGTGGTGCTGTGTGTGCTGATGTTCTACCGGCTCACCATGTCCATGATGCAGAAGGAGTGTGTCAGCGGCACAAACGTGCTGGCCTATGAGCTGGCCTCCTATTCCGGCGGTGATGACAAGACGCCGCTTCTGGACGCGCTCAAGAAGGAGATGGGCTGTGAGTTTACCATCTTCCATGGGGACGAGCGGGCCTACACCACCATTCAGCAGAACGGGCAGCGGGCTGTGGGCACCCGTCTCTCCGGCAGCATTGCGGAGATCGTGCTCACGCAGGGCAAAAGCTATGTGGGGCAGGCTACCATTCTGGGGGAGAAGCACCTGTGCTCCTATGTCCCTACATACGACGAAAACGGACAGATCGACGGCCTGATCTTTGCCGGAATCTCCATGGCCGACGCGATGGGCCAGATCGGCCTGACGGTGGCGCTGTCCTTTTTATCCGGCGTTGCGCTGATTACGATCGGAATCATGCTGATCGGAGCCTATATCAAGAGGACGGTTTCCAAGCCCCTCTTCCGTCTGACCGTTCTGGCCCAGACGCTGGAGCAGGGAGATCTGGGCCTGAACCAGCACCAGACCATGATGGTGGAGATCGACTCCAACGATGAGATCGGGACGCTGTCCAAGTGCTTTGACAACACCATCAGCCGCCTGAGAAACTATATCGGGGAGATCTCCCACATGCTGGAGGCCATTGCCGGCGGCGATCTGACGGCGCAGATCACCCAGGAGTATGTCGGAGACTTTGCCGCCATCCGCACCTCCCTGAACGATATCCTCCAGAGGCTCAACTCCACGGTGGGACAGATCGTCTCCAGCGCGGAGCATGTCTCCGCCGGCGCGGAGCAGATGTCCGTTGCCTCCCAGGCCCTCAGCCAGGGCTCCATGGAGCAGACGGGCGCTGTGGAGGAGCTGGAGGAGACCATGCGCTCTGTGACGAGCAGCGTCAGGCAGACCGCGGAGAGCGTCCAGCGGGCCCGGGAGCAGGTGGACGGGATGGGCAGTCAGCTTGCCGAGGGCAACCAGAGGATGCATGAGATGACCGGCGCCATGCGGGAGATCAGCGACAGCTCCAATGAGATTGAAAAGATCATCAAGACCATTGAGGACATCGCCTTCCAGACCAACATCCTGGCCCTGAACGCCGCCGTGGAGGCCGCCCGGGCCGGCACGGCGGGCAAGGGCTTTGCCGTGGTGGCGGACGAGGTCCGCAATCTGGCGGCCAAGAGCGCGGAGGCGTCGCAGTCCACCTCGGCTCTGATCGGACGCTCCATTGCCGCGGTGAACCAGGGGACGCAGATTGCCGGCGCCACGGCCAGGCAGCTGGAGGGCATTGTGGCAAACGCCAACGGCATCGTGGAGACTATCAACGCCATTGCCGCCGACGCCCAGACCCAGGCGGGCGCGGTGGAGCAGATCCAGGATCAGATCGGGCAGATCACCGGCGTTGTGCAGACCAACTCCTCCACCGCGGAGGAGAGCGCGGCCACCAGCCAGGAGCTCAGCGCCCAGGCCAGCGTATTGAAGCAGCTGGTCAAGACCTTCCGCCTCCGCAGGATATAGAAAAGAGCCGTTTTCGGGCAGGAAGAGCCCCCGGCAGAGAGACCGCCGCGTCCTCTGCCGGGGGCTTAGAACCTGCATTCAAAGCCGTTGAATGGGTCTTGGCGGCTCTTTTGCCGCCACTCTTCGTTCAATTTTCTTGCCATCCGTCAGGATGCCTGCGAAAATTTGCCTTGATTGACGGCAAAATCCTCCGCCAATCCCTCATCCCTCGGCTATGAATACAGGTTCTTATTTTTTCAGCAGGGGGCCCTGGAAGGCGAAGCTGGCGCAGACCAGACCGCCGCCCTTGGCGTTGTTGCAGATGGACAGATCCCCGCCGTGGCGCTCGCACAGGAGCTTGCAGATATGCAGGCCCATGCCCATCCGGCCGCCGCTGACCTCCCGGTAGAAGGGCTCCATGGCCCGCTCCAGGGCCCGGCGGGAGAAGCCCCGGCCGTCGTCGGACACCACCACGCACAGCGCGCCCCCCTCGGCGGACACGGACACCTCCACCTGGCTCCGGCTGTGGCGGAAGGCGTTGGTCAGCAGGTTCTCGCACACCTGGACCACGATCTCTCCGTCCACGTTCCACACGCCCTCCCCGTGGACGGTCCACACCAGGTCCCGGCCATTTCGCAGGATCTCCGCCGTGTCCGCCAGGTCCGAGAGCAGCATCCGGCTGCTGGTGGGGCCCCGCCGGACCTCCACGTCCTCCAGCCGCCGCAGCTGGGCCATGGCCTCCACGTAGCCCTCCAGCCGGTCAATGTGCTGGCTCATCACCCGCACCTCCTCCAGGACCTCCTCCTCTGTCAGCTCCCCCCGGGGAAGGCCCGAGAGGAGCATCCCCGCGTGGCCCTTGAGCACGGTGAGGGGCGTGCGCAGATCGTGGGAGAAGGCGGCGTTCAGCCGCCCCCGCTCCTCCATCTGCCGCCACATGGCCCGCTGGTTCTCCGCCAGGGCGGAGCGCATGGTCTCAAAGGACCGGCACAGCCGCCCCATCTCGTCCTCCCGGCCGTAGCGCAGGGAGAAGTCCAGCCGCCCGGCGGCGATCCGGGCCGAGGCGTCCTCCAGCAGGCGCAGGGCCTCCGCCAGCCTGTGCCGGTAGAAGGCGGCGGCGCACAGCACGGCGCAGCATCCGTAGCACAGGGGCACCAGCAGCAGCTGCGCCGCCCCCAGGAGGAAAAAGGCCCGCCGGTCCCCGGCGGGCATCTCCGGCGTGAGCATCAGCTCCAGCGCCGCGCCCTCCACATCCCGCTCCAGGCGCAGATCCCGCCCGTCGGCGGAGAAGGTTATGGCCTCCCCATCGCTGTAGAGCACCGCATAGGAGAAGCCGCCGGCCGCCGGCAGGTCCTCCAGCTGGATGGTGCAGACCTCGCTGCTGTCCAGGCACCGCCGGAGGATGCTCCACCGCACGCTGTCCAGGCCCCGGCTGAGGACCATGCACAGCGCGGTGGCGGCGGCAAAGGCGGCCAGGGCGTACAGGGCGTAGGCGGGCCGCAGGCCCATGTCCCGCCACCGCCGTCCTCTCACCTGCTCCACCGGTAGCCGCACCCCCAGACCGTCTCAATGTAGCGCTTCGCCCCGGCGGCGGCCAGCTTCCCCCGGATGCGGCGGATGTGCTCGGCCACCACGGAGCTGTCCCCCTCGCTGTCGTAGCTCCACACCCGCTCGTAGATCCGGTCCTTGTCAAACACCAGACCAGGGTTCTGGGAGAGAAAGGCCAGAATGTCGAACTCCTTCTTGGCCAGTGGGATCTCCCGGCCCTGGAAGCGGAGGGTGCGGTCCGAGTAGTTGATGACCAGATCCCCGTCAAAGCGGAGCCGGGCCGGGGCCGCCCGCCGGCTGTCCCGGCGGAGATGGGCCTCCACCTGGGCGCCCAGCACGTCAATGGAGAAGGGTTTGACGATGTACTCGTCCCCGCCGGCGGCAAAGCCCCGCAGCTTGTCCCCGTCCTCCACCCGGGCAGTGAGGAACAGAATGGGGCAGGCCACGTCCTGCCGGATGCGGCGGCAGACCTCCAGCCCGTCCACATCCGGCATACTCACATCCAGCAATATCAGATCCGGTTCCCGGGCGGACAGGGCGATGGCCTCCTCCCCGCCGTAGGCGGTGAGCACCTCGCAGCCCCGGCGGCGGAAGTAGCTGGCCAGCATGTCGGTGATGTCCCGCTCGTCGTCGGCAATGAGGAGCTTATAGGGCATGGCAATCCTCTCCTCTCTCTTCAGAGCCTGTTTCATATCTCCCCGTTCAGGCCCCGCAGCAGCGCCTCCCGCACCCGGACCGTCTCCCCCTGCCGGGGTGCGGTCCGGTCAAAGCGCACCGCCTCTCCGGCGGCGATCCGCCGCGCCTTCCGGTCCAGCCGCAGCGGCACGAAGTCCAGGGGCGTGTCCGACACCCGCTGCCAGAACCGGTCAATCAGCAGAAATCCATCGTATATCTCCCCCATATCCCCGGACCTGTCGGTGTAGTCCACATCCGGGAACACGATGACAGGATCCCCGGCCTGGAGGGCCTCCACCGTGCGGCGGAAGGTCTCCTTGAGCCGCGCAGAGCCCCGGTACACCGGGATGGCCCCCACGGAGCGGACCAGGGCGCTGGCGTACCCCGACACGGCCCAGGCCAGAAGGGCGGCCGCCGGCCTGGGCAGACCGAAGCGCTGGGTAAAGGTGTAGTCCCGGTACTGCCGCCGGCACTCCTCCCGGCTCAGAAACACATGGAGCACCCAGGGCCGGGTGGGGAAGGGCAGCCAGCACTGGGTTGCCAGGGGGCCGGCCATGTCGCCGTGGCTGCACACGAACACCGTGGGCCCCTCCGGCGGCGGCGCCTGGACGCTCCAGCGGCCCACCACCAGACGGATGAAGGGCCGGCTGGCGAAGAAGAGCTTCCCCCGGGTCATGGCCTGCCGTCCTCCCGAAAGACCCAGCGCAGCTGAATCTGGTAGCTGCACAGGGCCAGGATGATGTCCCCCAGGGCCTTGTTCACTGTGGGATAGATCCCCGGCAGCAGCCGCTCCAGGGCCAGCAGGAGCAGGTAGGAGCACAGCAGCTGGCTCCCCCACAGGATGTAGTAGCGCAGAAGGGTCCGCCCCCGGGGCTGGGCGCCGAAGACATAGCGCCGGTTGAGGGTGTAGTTCAGGGAGGAGGACAGGGCCCGGGCCGTGAGGGTGGACCACCAGTAGCAGTACAGGGGCGTCAGGGACCGGAAGACCACCGCGCTGCACAGCCAGAAGGCCAGCACGTCCGTCACCGCCGAGAGCACGGAGGACACGGCGTACCACCCCAGCCCGGAGGCCAGCACCAGAAATACCCGCCAGGAATCCCGGACCGCCCGCAGGTGGGTGCCCCGGTTGTTGTCAAAGTAGATCACCTGGATGGTGACCTCCCGCAGCTCCCGGCGCTCCCGGGCCGCCCGGATGAGCATGTTCATCTCGTACTCGAACCGCTCCCCCTTGATCTCGCCGCACCAGGAGAGCAGCTCCCAGGGCACTCCCCGCAGGCCGGTCTGGGTGTCCTCCAGCCGGACCCCGTAGAGGCTATGGAAGGCCCAGCTGCTCAGCCGGTTGCCCACCTTGGACCGGGCGGGGACGCTGGGCAGGCGCAGGTTCCGCACCCCCAGCACCAGCTTGCCGCCCTCCTCCCGGGCGGCCCGGCCCACGGCGCACACGTCGGCGGCATCGTGCTGGCCGTCGGCGTCGGCGGTGACCACGGCGCAGCCGGTCCAGGCGCTCTGGTTTAAGATGTACGCAAAGGCGGTCTTCATGGCCCGGCCCTTGCCCCGGTTCACCGGGTGGCGCAGCACTGTGCACCGGTCCATGGCCTCCAGGGCCGCGAACACCTCCCGGCTCCCCGGGCCGCTGCCGTCGTCCACCACCACCAGGGCCTCCGGGCCCCGCGCCAGCAGGGCGGCGGCGTAGGCCGCCAGGTCCGGACCCGGGTCCAGCGCCGGAATCATCACAATGCACCCTGACAGCTCTGTTCCCCTTTCCATAGCCGCGCCTCCCTCGTCTTTCCCCATAGCCAGCCCTCCTTTGGTCAGACCGGACTGGTCCGGTCTGAGACGGCGGGTACCCGCCGTTTTACACACGTTGTCTCATTCTAACCCTTAGATTTCAATTTTTTTCCAACTACCGGAAGCATCCGCCGCCCTCGTCCAGCAGCTCCAGCCGCCGCACGGTGACAAAATCCGGCGACAGGGCCGGCAAATACGTACCCACCGCCTGTCCCAGCAGGGCCGGGTTCAGCCCCGGGTTCTGGGCGGACACCACCACGTCCAGCCGAAGAAGCCCCGGCTCCTCGCTCACAGTCAGATCGTGAAGCATGGGCCGGATATCCACGTCCGCCATGCTCTTGCGCTTGGTCCGCTTCTGGATCACCAGACTGGGGCCGGTGAGCAGGGCCTGGATCTCCGAGGCCCCGTTCTCCGGCACGCCCCTGTCGTAGTGGAAGGCGGCGCGGCAGGAGAGCCGGGCCAGATCCCGCACCGGCCAGGCCGGCGCGTAGCAGGCCCGGACCCGGATGCCCTGGGGCAGGAAGGGGTTCAGCCCCGCCGGCAGGGCGGCGGCGTCCAGGTCCTCCACGGTCTCAAAGTCCAGGAGCTCGCAGTCGCTGCACTGTCCCACCGGCAGAGGCAGGGCAAAGGAGAGGATGGGGTGGGGGTGGAAGCCCTGGGAGTGGCGCAGCACCAGCCCCAGCCGCAGGAAGGCCCGCTGGAAGGTGCGCAGAAGGTCCAGGTGGGAGATGTACGCCGCCCGGTCCTCCTTGACAAAGAGAAGCCGCAGCTTAGCCATGATAGCACTCCCCCCCTTCCACGCTGTTGGCCCCGCAGCCGCTGCACTGGGTGCGGCAGTCCGGGGTGGTGACGGACTGATAGGCCAGCTGCCGCTGGCGCCAGAGATAATCGTCCGATACATAGCAGGAGATCATGGACCAGGGGAGAATCTCCTCCCGGGTCCGCTCCCGGTTGGCGTAGAAGGCCGGGTCCAGGCCGCACTCGGCAAAGGCCTCCAGCCACCGGTTCAGGTCAAAGCAGTCGCTCCAGGCGTCCAGCCTGGCCCCCTTGCGGCAGGCCCGCTCCAGCACCCGGCCCAGCCGCCGGTCCCCCCGGGCCAGCACCGCCTCCAGGAAGCTGGTGTCCCCGTCGTGCCAGTTATAGGTGACGGCCTTGGCGGTGATGGCCTCCCGCAGCAGCCTCACCCGCCGCTCATACTCGCTCCGGGAGATCTGGGCCTCCCACTGGAAGGCCGTGAAGGGCTTGGGCACAAACCAGGAGGTGGACACGGTGATGCGCAGGCCCCGGTTCTTGTTGGACGCGTGCTCCCGCCAGGTGTGGACGGCGTGGCTGGCCATCTCCGCGATGCCCAGCACGTCCTCGTCCGTCTCTGTGGGCAGGCCCAGCATGAAGTAGAGCTTCACCGCGCTCCACCCGCCGGAGAAGGCGGTCTTCAGGCTCTCGGTGAGGTCCTCCTCGGTGAGGTTCTTGTTGATGGCGTCCCGCAGCCGCTGGGTGCCCGCCTCGGGGGCGAAGGTGAGCCCCGCCTTCCGCCCCCGCTGGAGGCGGCCCATGAGCTCCATGGAGAAGTTGTCCGCCCGGAGGGAGGGCAGGGACAGGTTCACATGCTTTTCCCGGCACATCTCCTCCAGGTCGTCGCACAGCCCCACCAGCTCCGGGTAGTCGCTGGTGGACAGGGAGCTGAGGGTCATCTCCTGGTAGCCGGAGTCGGCAATGGCCTCCTGGCCGTACCGGGCCAGCTGCTCCCGGCTCCTGCAGCGCACCGGGCGGTAGACATACCCCGCCTGGCAGAACCGGCACCCCCGGATGCAGCCCCGGAAGACCTCCAGGGTCACCCGGTCGTGGACGATCTCCGTGGAGGGGACGATGGTTTTGGCGGGGTAGTAGGCCCTGTCCATGTGGTGGACCACCCGCTTGACCACCTTCTCCGGCGCGCCGTCCCGGGCGGTGATGGCGCGGACCGTGCCGTCCTCCTTGTAATCCACATCGTAGAGGCTGGGCACATAGACCCCCTGGATTTGGGCGGCGGCCCGGAGGAGGCGGGGCTTGTCCCAGCCCTCCGCCTTGGCCCTCCGGCAGAGCTCTACCACCTCCGGCAGCAGCTCCTCCCCCTCCCCGATGAGGGCCATGTCGATGAAGTCCGCCACCGGCTCGGCGTTGTACATGGCTGTGCCGCCGGCGATGACCAGGGGAGTCAGGGCGGTCCGGTCCTCGCTGCGCAGGGGCAGGCCCGCCAGATCCAGCATGTTCAGCATGGCGGTGTAGGCCATCTCGTAGCCCACGGAGAAGCCGATGACGTCAAATTCCCCCACCGGGTCCCCGGACTCCAGGGCGCAGAGGGGCAGGCCGGCGGCGCGCAGCTCCGCCTCCATGTCCGTCCAGGGGGCGAAGGCCCGCTCGCACCACACCCCGGGCATCTCGTTGAGCACCCCGTAGAGGATGCGGTAGCCCAGGTTGCTCATGCCGATCTCATAGGTGTCCGGGAAGCAGAAGGCGAAGCGCAGATCCACCTGGGCCTTGTCCTTCATCACGGCGTTATATTCCCCGCCCACGTACCGGGCGGGCTTCTGCACACGGGGCAGGATTCTTTCCAATCTCTTGTCCACAGTTCATCTCCTTTTTCTAGCCACCCTCGATTTCCAGGGTAAACAAGCCTATTTTAGCCTGTTTGCCGCCGTTTGACAAGGGGAATTTTCGGGGCGGGCGGGGAAAAAGGAGGGCCGGAGGAAAAATTCCTCCGGCCCTGGCGCGAAACGTCGTTTTGCGCAAAAGGTTCTTTTGATTCTCTTCCTTTCCGGAAAAGAATGTCAGCTTACTCCTCTACCTTGTACAGGTCGATGAGCTTCATCAGGTGGGCGTAGCGCTCCTTGGCGGCCTCCTCGTTCCGGGCGAACAGGACCTCAGACCGCTCGGGGAACTCCCGGGTCAGACGGGCGTAGCGGGCCTCGTTCATCAGGAAGTCGCGGTAACCGCCGGCGGGAGCCTTGCTGTCCAGGGCGAAGGGGTTCTTGCCCTCGGCGGCCAGAGCGGGATTGAAGCGGAACAGGTTCCAGTAGCCGCAGTCCACGGCCTTCTTCATCTCCTTCTGGCAGTTCATCATGCCGCCCTTGATGGAGTGCATCTCGCAGGGGGCGTAGCCGATGATGAGGGAGGGGCCGTGATAGGCCTCGGCCTCGGCAATGGCCTTGAGGGTCTGAGCGGTGTTGGCGCCCATGGCCACCTGTGCCACGTACACATAGCCGTACTGCATGGCGATCTCGCTCAGGCTCTTCTTCTTCATCTCCTTGCCGGCGGCGGCAAACTGGGCCACCTGGCCGATGTTGGAGGCCTTGGAGGCCTGACCGCCGGTGTTGGAGTAGACCTCGGTGTCAAACACGAAGATGTTCACATCCTCGCCGGAGGCCAGCACGTGGTCCAGGCCGCCGTAGCCGATGTCGTAGGCCCAGCCGTCGCCGCCGAAGATCCACACGCTCTTCTTGTTCAGGTACTCCTTCTTGTCCAGGATGGCCTTGGCCAGCTTGCAGGCATCGCAGTCGCAGTACTTCTCGCCGGAGGCCTTCAGCTCCTTCACGTGGGCCAGCATAGCGTCGCGCTTATCGCCAAAGACTTCTGCGCCCTTGGGGCTGTTCAGGAAGGCCTCATTCTGATCCAGCGTCAGCAGGCTCTCCTCCAGCAGGGCAATATACTCCTTGGTGGCGGCCTGGTTGGCCTCGCCGTCCTCCATGGTGTCCAGCCACTTCTGAGCGGCATCCTTCAGGGGCTGATAGGCCCACTCCACAGCGATGAGGGCCTTGGTCTCCTCAGCCAGGGCGTTGCGCACGGCCTTCTGGCCGACATACATGCCCAGGCCGTGCTCGGCGTTATCCTCGAACAGGCTGTTGCACCACGCGGGACCCTTGCCCTCGGCGTTGGTGCAGTAGGGGCTGGTGGCAGCCGGTCCGCCCCAGATGGAGGAGCAGCCGGTGGCGTTGGAGATATACATCCGGTCGCCGAACAGCTGGGTCACCAGACGGGCGTAGCTGGTCTCGGCGCAGCCGGCGCAGGAGCCGGAGAACTCCAGGTAGGGCTGCTTGAACTGGCTGCCCTTGACGGTGTTGTCCTGCATGTCCGCCTTGGGAGCGGTCTTGACCAGGTAATCCCAGACCTTGGCCTGGGCGGCCTCGCTCTCCTGGGGCACCATCTTGATGGCCTTATCCTTGGCGAGGCAGGCCTCCACGCACACGCCGCAGCCCATGCAGTCCAGGGGGCTCACGCCGATGGCGTAGGTGTACACGCCCTTGCCCTTGCCGGCCTTGACAGGCGCGGTCTTGAGGCCCTCGGGAGCGTTCTTGACCTCCTCCTCGGTGAGGGCGTAGGCGCGGATGGTGGCGTGGGGGCAGACATAGGCGCAGGTGTTGCACTGGATGCACTTGTCCGGATCCCAGGTGGGCACGGACACGGCCACGCCCCGCTTCTCGTAGGCGGAGGCGCCCAGCTCGAACTGGCCGTCCACATGGGGCACGAAGACGCTGACAGGCAGGCTGTCGCCGTCCATGCGGCCCACGGGCTCCAGGATCTCCTTGACCATGGTGACCAGCTCGGGCTTGCCGGCCAGCTCGTGTCCGGCCTTCTCGTCCGCGGCGTTGGCCCAGTCGGCGGGCACGTCGATCTTCACAAAGGCGGTGGCGCCGGCGTCGATGGCCTCGTGGTTCATCTTCACCACGTCCTCGCCCTTCTTGGAGTAGCTCTTGGTGGCGGCATCCTTCATGTACTGGATGGCCTCGGCCTGGCCCATGACCTTGGCCAGGGTGAAGAAGGCGGACTGAAGGATGGTGTTGGTGCGCTTGCCCATGCCGATCTTGGCGGCCAGGTCAATGGCGTTGATGGTGTAGAGCTGGATGTTGTTCTTGGCGATATACTGCTTGGCCTCGGCGTTCAGGTGGTGGCTGAGCTCCTCGAAGTCCCACTGGCAGTTGATCATGAACACGCCGCCGGGCTTGACGTCGTTGACCATCTTGAAGCCCTTGGTGACATAGGAGGGGTTGTGGCAGGCCACGAAGTCGGCCTTGTTGATATAGTAGGGGGAGCGGATGGGCTTGTCTCCGAAGCGCAGGTGGCTGATGGTCACGCCGCCGGTCTTCTTGGAGTCGTACTGGAAGTAGGCCTGGATATACTTGTCGGTGTGATCGCCGATGATCTTGATGGAGTTCTTGTTGGCGCCCACCGTGCCGTCGCCGCCCAGACCCCAGAACTTGCACTCGATGGTGCCCTCAGCGGCGGTGTTGGGGGCCTCCTTCTCGGGCAGGGAGAGGTTGGTGACGTCGTCCACAATGCCGATGGTGAACTGGCGGCGGGGCTGAGCGGCGTTGAGCTCCTCATAGACAGCGAACACGCTGGAGGGAGGAGTGTCCTTGGAGCCCAGGCCGTAGCGGCCGCCGATGACCTTCACGTCGTTCATGCCGGCGTTGGCCAGGGCGGAGACCACGTCCAGATACAGGGGCTCGCCCAGAGCGCCGGGCTCCTTGGTGCGGTCCAGAACCGCGATCTTCTTGGCCGTGGCGGGGATGGCGGAGAGGAGCCTGTCAGCGGCGAAGGGGCGGTAGAGGCGGACCTTCACCAGACCCACCTTCTCGCCGTGGGCGTTCATGTAGTCGATGACCTCCTCGGCCACGTCGCAGATGGAACCCATGGCGATGATGACGCGGTCCGCGTCGGGAGCGCCGTAGTAGTTGAAGAGCTGGTAGTTGGTGCCCAGCTTCTCATTGATCTTGCCCATGTACTTCTCGACGACTGCGGGCAGCTCGTCGTAGTACTTGTTGCAGGCCTCGCGGTGCTGGAAGAAGATGTCCCCGTTCTCATGGGAGCCCCGGGTGTTGGGGTGCTCGGGGTTGAGGGCGTGCCTGCGGAAGGCCTCCACGGCCTCCATGTCGCACATCTCCTTCAGATCCTCGAAGTCCCACACGGCCACCTTCTGGATCTCGTGGCTGGTACGGAAGCCGTCAAAGAAGTTGATGAAGGGCACCTTGCCGGAGATGGCGGACAGATGGGCCACAGGGGAGAGGTCCATGACCTCCTGAACGTTGCCCTCGGCCAGCATGGCAAAGCCGGTCTGACGGCAGGCCATCACGTCGGAGTGATCGCCGAAGATGTTCAGGGCGTGGGTGGACACGGTACGGGCGGAGACATGGAAGACGGTGGGCAGCTGCTCGGCCGCGATCTTGTACATGTTGGGGATCATCAGCAGCAGGCCCTGGGAGGCGGTATAGGTGCTGGTGAGAGCGCCGGCGCCCAGGGAGCCGTGGACCGCGCCGGCCGCGCCGGCCTCGGACTGCATCTCGACAACCTTCACCTGGGTGCCGAAGATGTTCTTCAGGCCGTTGGCGGACCACTGGTCGACCAGGTCGGCCATGGGGCTGGACGGGGTGATCGGGTAGATCGCCGCAACCTCGGAAAACGCATAGGATACATGCGCCGCCGCGTTGTTGCCGTCCATGGACTTGAACTTTCTTGCCATAGTTTTTTGCTCCTCCTGAATATTTGATACTGCCATGGTGTGAATACACAGCAAGGTACTCATACGTCAACTACTATAGCACGAAATTTCCCCGCTGTAAACGCTATGTTTGCGCCAATGGGGGGAATTTTTTCTTTTTCTCCGATTGGCTCAAAAAGCGGGGCTTTTTTTGGCGATTTTCGCAAATGGGCGGCCCGGATTTTTGTGGTATAATGGGAAAAAATTCTTTTGGGCAGAGGAAGGAGAGCGAGACCATGGTTGTGACAATCACGTCCCTGGGCCTCCAGGGCGTCGCCGGATATCCGGTGGCGGCGGAGTGCGCCCTGTCCGGGGGCCTGCCCGCCTTTGACGTGGTGGGCCTGCCCGACGCGGCGGTGAAGGAGGCCCGGGAGCGGGTGCGGGCCGCGGTCCGGTCCTGCGGGGCCCGGTTCCCCGTGTCCCGCATCACCGTCAACCTGGCCCCCGCCGCCCTGCGCAAGGAGGGGACCCTCTACGATCTCCCCATTCTCCTGGGCATCCTGGCCGCCCAGGGGGACGTTCCGCCGCCGCCGGAGACCGCCGCCTTTCTGGGGGAGCTGTCCCTGACCGGGGCCCTGCGGCCGGTGACCGGGACCCTGCCCATGGCCATGGCCGCCGCCCGGGCGGGGGTGCGGGAGCTGTACGTGCCGGAGGAGAACGCCGCCGAGGCCACCCTGGCCGGGGATCTGACCGTGTATCCGGTGCCGGATCTGGGTCAGCTCCTGGCCCACCTGCGGGGGGAACGGCCCATCGCCCCGGCCCCGGCCTGGGAGCCGGAGGAGGAGGGCCTGACGGGCCCCGACTTTGCCGAGGTCATGGGGCAGGAGCTGGTGAAGCGGGCCCTGGAGGTGGCCGCCGCCGGGGGACACAACATCCTGCTCATCGGCTCCCCGGGGGCGGGCAAGTCCATGATGGCCCGCCGCCTGCCCTCCATCCTGCCGGACATGACCCGCCGGGAGGCCCTGGAGGCCACGGAGGTGTGGAGCGTGGCCGGCATGACGGACCGCCGCCATCCCCTGCTCACCCGCCGCCCCTTCCGCAGCCCCCACCACACCGTGTCCGCCGTGGCCCTGGCCGGAGGCGGGTCCTTCCCCCGGCCGGGGGAGATCTCCCTGGCCCACAACGGGGTGCTGTTTCTGGACGAGCTGCCGGAGTTCTCCCGGGAGGCCCTGGAGGTCCTCCGCCAGCCCCTGGAGGACGGGGAGGTGACCATCACCCGGGCCGCCGGCAGCGTCTGCCTGCCCAGCCGGTTCATGCTGGTGTGCGCCATGAACCCCTGCCGGTGCGGCTGGCGGGGCCACCCCTCGGGCCGGTGCACCTGCACCGACGCGGCGGTGGAGAAGTACGCCTCCCGCATATCCGGGCCCCTGCTGGACCGGATGGACCTCTATGTGGAGGTGCCGTCGGTGGAGTTTGAGGCCATGCGCCGCCGGGAAAAGCCGGAGAGCTCCCAGGCCGTCAAGGCCCGGGTGGACAAGGCCCGCGCCCGGCAGGCGGAGCGGTTCCGGGGCACGGCCGTCAGCTGCAACGCCCGGATGACCCCGGCCATGGTGGGGGAGCACTGCCGGCTGGACGAGGCCGGGGAGCGGCTGCTGCAGGGAGCCTTCCAGCGCATGGGCCTCACCGCCAGGAGCCATGACCGGATTCTGCGGGTGGCCCGGACCATCGCGGACCTGGAGGGGGCGGAGGCCATTGCCGTCTCCCATCTGGCGGAGGCAGTCCAGTACCGGAACGCGGATATTGTGAGAAAATAGCGTACTGCGGAGGATTTCCGCTGAGAGGATAACCGGACGGATGAAATCTATTTTCAGGCATTGCGGCCGAGCGCCCCTTTGGGGCTACGCCCTGAGCTGTCCCCTGGCCACGCTGGCGTCCATCGCCTTCGCCATGTCCTTACAGCCCATCATCGACGAGGGACTATCCGGCGATACCGGCAGACTTGCGGCCGTGACAGCCGCAGCGGCCGCGCTGGCGTGCGCCGACGCGCTGAGCGCGTATAGCAAGAATGTGCAGAAGAAGCGGGCTGTCAGCTCCTATGTCAAGGGCCTGCGGCTCCACTATTTCCAGCTGTTTTTTCAGCAGGACATCGCCCGGTTTCTGGAGAAGGACAGCGGGGACCACCTCTCCAAGCTCACGGCGGACGCGGAGGTCATCGGGAATAAATACTGCGAAAATATCCTGAACCTCTACGGAGCCCTCTGGAGCCTGGCCGTCTCCTTTGTCTGTATCGCGGCCACACAGTGGGAGCTGGCGGTCTATGTTGTGGTCATCTCCCTTGTGTCCGCCAATCTGCCCAGGCTGTTTCAGAGGAAGGCCAACGCCTCGGAGCAGGACTATCTGGACAGCAGCGGCGCGCACATCGGCGCGGCCCAGGAGAGCATCCGCAACTATCTGGTCATCCGCCTGTTCCAGCTGACATCCTCCCAGATCGGGCGGTATGCGCGGGCGGCCTCGGACATGGAGAAAAAGGACAACGCCCGGCAGAAGCGGGCCTTTGCGGTGGACGCCGCCGCCGGCGTCATCAGCAGCCTCAGCTTTATTCTCATCATTGCCCTGTGTATGCTGTTCGTGCTGCGGGGGGAGCTCAGCGTGGGCTATACCATGTCCGTCAGCCAGATGCTGGGGGGCGTGATGTACCCCTTTGAGATGCTCCCGGGCTATCTGGTGGCCTGCCGGGCCGGAAAGAGCATCAGCAGGGCCAATGAGGCGGAGCTGCGGGCCCACAGGAGGGAGGCCGGAGGCTTTGTCTGACCCACAGGGACGATCATATCACGGCCGACAACATCTCCTTTGCCTACAGCGCCGGCCGCCCGCTCCTGCTGCGGGAGCTGAGCCTCTCCCTGGATCTGAAAAAGAAGTACGCGGTGGTGGGGGAGAGCGGCTCCGGGAAAAGCACGCTGGCCAGGCTCCTCATGGGGCTGCTGGAGCCCACCTCCGGCGCGGTGTCGTTTCATGGCGTGCCCCTCCGGGAGATTGACAAAAGCAGCCTGTATGACGCGGTCACCTACCAGAACCAGACTGTATCCTTTTTTGACGGCACCATCCGGGAAAATATCCTGCTGGGGAGGCAGCTCCCCCGGCAGGCGTGGCGCGGGATCATCGCCGCCGCCCGCCTGGAGGACACCCTCCGCAGGCTGCCGGAGGGGGAGGACACGGTAATTGAGGAGAACGGAAAGAACATCTCCGGCGGCGAGGCCCAGCGGATCTGCCTGGCCAGATGTCTGGCACGGCGGCCGGCGTTTATCATCTTCGATGAAATCGCCGCCTCCCTGGACACCCGGAACGCTCAGGCGATAGAGCGGGCCATTCTCTCCCTGAAAGACGTGGGCGTACTCCAGATTACCCACCGGATTTATGAGGAAAACATGCGGCAGTACGACGCTATTTTTGTGTTAAAGGATGGGCGGATTGCGGAGCAGGGGACCTGGGACCAGCTGACGGCCATGGGAGGAGAGTTCTGCCGGCTGGCGGGCGGCGGAACGGCCCCCGGCTGACCGCCCGCTACAGGATAAAGGCCCCCGGGGAAGGCGCTCTTCCCCGGGGGTCCTGTATGTTTCTTATCCAGTTATCCGGAAGGGAAGCAGGCTCTTTTAGATATAACTTTTCTCCACCTCCGCCACGGCGGACCAGCGCCCGTCCAGGGTGGGCACCCCCTCCTGGATGCGCCGCCGGACCTCCTGGTCCGGCAGGGGGCACTGGTAGGGCACCTCCGCGTCAAAGATCAGCTTGGTGTGGGTGGGGCCGGGGACCATGCGGAAGTCGTGGATGGTGATGCCCGGGTCAATGAGCCGCACCAGGGCGGACACCCGCTCCCGGGCCTCCCGGGTGGCGCCGTCGTCGTGGACCACCGGGTCCATGTGGATGGTGGCCAGACAGCCCATCTCCTCCCCCAGCCGCCGCTCGGCGGCGTCCACCACATCGTGGAGGGCCAGGATATCCCCGCTGGCGGGCACCTCGGCGTGGAGAGAGATAATGCGGCGGCCGGGGCCGTAGTCGTGGACAATGAGGTCATGGATCCCGATGATCTCCGGGTAGGAGAGGGCCAGCTCCCTTACCCGGGCCACGAACTCCGGAGACGGCGGCTGGCCCAGCAGGGGGTCAATGGTGTCCTTGGCCGCGCCCACGCCGGACCAGAGGATAAAGAGGGCCACCGCCCCGCCGCACCAGCCGTCGATGTGTACGTCCCAGAGCCGCCCCGCCAGCCCGCCCAGCAGCACCGCCGCCGTGGCCAGGCAGTCCCCCAGGCTGTCCCGGGCGGCGGCGGACATGGCGGCGGAGCCGATGCGCCGCCCCACGGACCGGTTGTAGAGGGCCATGTAGGTTTTCACCGCAATGGAGACCAGCAGAATCCCGGCGGCCAGGGGGGTGAAGTCCACCGGCTTGGGGCGCAGGATCTGCTCCAGGGCGGTCCGGGCCAGCTCCACGCCCATGAGGATGATGGCCATGGACACCACCAGACCGGATACGTACTCCATCCTCCCGTGGCCGAAGGGGTGGTCCCGGTCCGGGATCTTGGCCGCCAGCTTGAACCCCAGCAGGGTCACCACCGAGGACCCCGCGTCGGAGAGGTTGTTCACCGCGTCCGCCGTCACGGCCACGGACCCGGTGGCCAGGCCCGCCAGCAGCTTCCCCAGAAACAGCAGCACGTTCAGCCCGATGCCCACGCACCCGCACAGGGCTCCGTAGGCCCGGCGCACGGCGGGGTCCTCCACATTGTCACAGTCCCGGATGAAGCGCCGGGCTAAAAATTGAATCATAAATCACCTCGCGGGTCTAGTACTCATCCTTTTCTTTGTGAACAGAGAAAAGGCGCAAAAGAAAACTTGAGAAGCGGTGATATAGCTGCTGTTTCCTCCCGTGCGGATGCTGCCGGTTGCTGGCGGCAATGTTGATTCTGCAAGCTCCTCGATAAGCCGGAAGTTACCAACGCGTCATATTCCTTTCAAACTTTGCAGTATACGCCTGTTTTAATTCGTCAGCAGATATTCCATAACATAGCATGACATCATTGTAATACATAAGAACGTCAGCCATTTCTTCTACGAGGTCTTTTCTTAATTCCACATCATGAGATGCTTTTATGTCTCCGTGTTTTTTGACAAGATCAATCACTTCGCCAATTTCGCCTATCATCCAGAGCAGCTTGTGCTTACCTGCCTGAGGAGAAAGCGTTTCCCATTTATCTCTGTATTTATCCTGAAGCCTTTTCTGCATATCTAACATTTCGTTTACGCTGAAATCACACATAAATCTTCTCCTTCAAATTTGATTTGTCCAGCTGTACGCAGAGGAGCATAGCACTGAAAGCCGGCCAGCCGGAGCGCTTGCGCGCCAATCACCGCCTGAACCCCAGAAGCCGTTGCAGCGCATGGGGTTCAGGCAGTTGATGCCTTTCGCCTTCAAGAAGAAGGCCGCTACTCCGCGCTGTAGTACCGCTTCTTGGTAAAGAGGTAGCACAGGGGAATGAGCCAGAGCAGCAGGGCGTAGGGCAGGGCGGAGGCGTCCGCCCCCAGCATGGCCAGGGGGATGGAGCAGGCGATGGACCAGGGGATCAGCCCCGCGATGAGGATGCCGGAGTTCTCGATGTCCATAGCCAGCTCCTCCCGGTCCTGATAGGCCCCGCCCAGCACCTGCTCCCCCATCATGCTGGTGACCGCCTGGTTGCACAGCACCGCCGCGCACAGCACGGACACCGCGATCATGGCCGGAAACCGGCCGGTCCGGTCCGCCAGGGCCCGGGCCCGGACGGAGAGGGGCGTCAGCGCCCCCGTGCCCTCCAGAAGGCCGGAGTACAGCCCCGTGAGCACCACGATCACGTAGCTGGAGGCCATGCTGGTGATCCCCCCGCCGGAGAGGACCGCCGCCAGGGCCGGGTCCTCCGGGCGGTAGCCGCCCCAGGCGGCGGAGAGGATCTCCGCCGGGGAAAAGCCCTGGACCAGCGCGGCGATCACCGCCGAGAGGCCGGAGCTGATGAGGATGGTCCACTGGATGGGGACCTTGAGAAGGGGCAGCAGAAACATCACCGCCGCCGGCAGCAGGGTCCACCAGGAGAGGACAAACCGGTCCGAGAGGGCGGAGAGCACCGCCCCATCCACCTGGGAGAGGGGGTGGAGCTGGGAGAGGACGAGGTAGGCCCCCAGGGTGAGGAGGGTGGGCAGGGCCCCGGTGCGCAGCATCCGGCCCACGTTCCGGTAGAGGTCCGTGCCCGTCACTGCCGCCACCAGGCTGGCCGCCGAGGAGGCGGGGGAGCACCGGTCCCCGAAGTAGACCCCGGAGAGGATCACCCCGGCGGCCACGGCGGGGTCCACGCCCCCGGACCGGGCCAGGGCCATGAGGATGACCCCCAGGGTGCTGCTGACGCCGTAGGAGGTGCCCAGCACGTAGCTGAAGGCGGCGCACAGCAGAAAGGCCAGGGCCAGAAAGAGCCGGGGCGTCGCCAGGCCCACGCCCCACACGATGCAGCAGGCGATGGTCCCCCCGCACCGCCACACCCCGGTGATGACGCCGATGAGGAGGATGATGCGCACCACGATCAGGGATTTCCGGCACTTGGCCCAGGCCATCTCCCACAGCTGTCCCCAGGTGAAGCCCAGGCGCAGGCCCAGCAGCCAGAACAGGACCAGTCCCCCCAGCAGGGCCCAGGCCACGCTCCACCCGGCGGCCAGACAGGCCGCCACCATGGCGAAAAACAGCGCAAAGCAGACAGTCACCATGGGCGCGTCACTTCCTCCCGGGGATGGTCAGGGTGTACTGGCAGCACAGACGGTCCAGATCCTCGTCTGTGGCCGCCGGCAGGCGCAGCCGGGCCCCGCACTGGCGGCAGACCAGATCCACCGCTGCGCCCTGGATCTCCATGGCGCAGCCCGACGCCCCGCAGGCGCAGGAGACGCCGCCCCGGGCCGCGATGTCCCGCAGCTCGGAGAGGACCTCGTACATGATGACGCTGTCCACAAAGGCCCCGTCCTCTCCGCTCTTCTCCACCGTCAGCTCCAGCTGCCGCAGGGCACGCTCCACCCGCTGGGGCTGGCCGATATAGCAGCACAGCTGCCGGGTCTTGGGACAGGCGAGGCCTATACCCTCCCCCTCCAGCAGCCGCTCCGCCGCCGCCTCGGCCCGGTGCTCCCCGCCGCACAGGCCGCAGGGCACGGTGAGCCGGCAGGAGGCGCCCTCCGGCTGGGCGGTCAGCTCGCTCCGTCCGCAGCCGCACACCAGCCCCACCGCAGCCGCGCTCATGGCGAAGCGGGTCCGCTCGCCGTATACAATTTTACCGCATTCCGGGCACAGGTAGCCCAGAGCCCGCATTTGTTCAGCCATTGGTCTTCTTCTCCTTTGTATGATGCGCAGTCTTACCATGATACACTACCTGTCCGGATTTTTCCAGAGGAAATTGTCACAAATCCGGGAAATCTCCCCATCAGGGCCGGCGCCGCAGACGCAGGCGCTATACACATTGGGCAAACCGTTACCATGGGCCGCCCAAAAAGAGCTTGCAGGAACGGGAGAAAAGGGCTATAATGAGGGCGACAAGTATTGCGGGGGTATGGAGCGCAGATGGGCTGCGTGAAAATAACGGGCTTGAAAGGAGCACAGAATGAGCTATTTTGAGGAAATGACCCAAAAGGCGAGGGAAGTGGTGGCTACCGCCGCCGAGAAGGCCAGGGGCGCGGCCGACTCAGCGAAAATCTCCGCCGCGATCATCGCCGAGAAGCGGGAGCTGGACAAGAACTACCGCGCCATCGGACAGTGGTACGCCTGCGAGCACAAGGAGGAGGTCCCCGAGGCCATCGCGGACGTAATCGCCGCCGTGCGGGCCTCCCAGGAGAAGATCGCGGAGCTCCAGGCCAGCCGCGAGGCCGCCGAGAGCCAGGAGGCCTCCGCTCAGGCCGAGGGCACGGTCTGCCCCGTGTGCGGCAAGATCAGCGACAGCAAGTTCTGCCCCCACTGCGGCGCGCCCATGGGCGGCTGAGACGGCGGCACAGCGGGTCCGCCTGTATGCGCAGCCGGGGAATGCCGGAGCGGAAAAAACCGGCCCGGCAGCGTTCAGCGGCTGTGCATACAGGCTTTTCACTGCGCGAAGCTTCGCTCCGCTCCGGGGCTCTCCCCGGGGCGGGACGCCGCTTCGCGCCTGCTTTTCCCAAAAGAATGCACGGAGGACGGCCATGCTGGACAGAAGCGAAGTGGGCAAGCGGGGCTATCTCAACGAGGACTACCGGCTCTTCCACCTGCGGGACAGCCGGGCTCTGGCTCTGGACTACCACTACCACGAATTTGACAAGCTGGTGTTCCAGCTGGGGGGCCGGGCAACCTACAACATCGAGGGCAAGAGCTACCCCCTCCAGCCCATGGACATCCTGCTGGTGAGCCGGAACCTGATCCACCTGCCGGTGGTGGACCCGGGCCAGGTCTACGAGCGGATGGTGCTGTGGATGGACCGGAGCTTTCTGGCCCGGTTCAGCGCGCCGGAGACGGATCTGGCGGCCTGCTTTGAGCTGTCCGCCAGCCGCGCCTTCCACCTCTACCGGCCCAGGGGCGAGGCCCGGGAGCGGTACCGGAGCCTCTTTGAGCGGGTGGAGGCGGCGGCCGGGGACGGCGGCTTTGCCGCCGGGCTCCTCTCCGACACCTGCGTTCTCCAGCTGCTCATTGCCCTGAACCGGGACCTGCTGGAGGCCCCGGCGGAGCCGGACGACGTGACTTACCGCTTTGACCCCAAGATGGAGGAGGTCACCCGCTACATCCGGGACCACCTGGGGGAGGAGCTGACCATCGAGCGCCTGTCCGGGGCCTTCTTCCTCAGCCGGTACTACCTGATGCACCGGTTCAAGGCGGTCTACGGCTGCACGGTCCACCAGTACATCCGCCAGAAGCGCCTCCAGCGGGCCGCCGGGGACATCCGCCGGGGCGTTCCCATCCTCAAGGCCGCCGGAGACGCCGGGTTCGGCGACTACTCCGTCTTCCTCCGGGCCTTCCGCAGCGCCTACGGGCGGAGCCCCAGGGAGTGGAAGTGAGCGGGAGGGGACAAAAAAAGAGCGCCGGGAGGGAGCAAGGGCTCTCCCGGCGCTTCTTCTGTGAATTATTTCTATAAATCCGCGCTCATCAAACCCAGAGGCCGGAGCAGAATTTTCGCAGGGCAGGGCAGCGGATGCAGGCGGGCTGCCGCCCGTCAAGGACAACAACGCCTGCGGAAATTTCGCCCGGGATATGGTTTAATTTCTGACCGGATGGACCACTCGGGCCTGTTTGATTTCTCCTTTTATAGATTAAAGACCAAGAATTTGCTTTTTCTTCTCATCGAACTCTTCCTGCGTTAAGGCGCCAGCGTCAAGCAGCTCCTTATATATCGACAATTCATCCAACGAATGTACATTCTTGCTGGCGAGATGATCTTTTGGCGTTATGGATAATGTTTTTATTTTCCTAAATTTCTCCAACAAGGCTAATGCTGTTGAAATGATGTTTACAGCAATTAGTATAAAAGACATCCAACCAAGCGAGTATTCCCATCGATAAGTCACTCCATCAACCTCAGCTATATTGCACACATAAATCAGAAAAACTACCAAGACAGCAGTGTATGCTGTTGCAAAAAGCCAGGATTTGTCACAAACGACAAATTCCGCTCCAGCAGCTTTTATCAAATATACAACAGCAACTGCCAATGTTATACACAGAAGCAGAATAGCCAGGGCGTTCCCCAAAGATGTTCTGACCCCAAAAATATTTATGCTGTTGCTCGCCGTCAAAGTAGACCTACCGTGATAAACAAATGCGTTTTCGTACTTCCAGTACTCCTTAGTAAGGCAAAACGGCGTAAAATAGCAAATCGTTTCAATAATGCTGAGTATACCTACTGTTAAACTGGTCTTTTTCATTACATACACCCTTACATTTAGTTGTCACATTCATAAATACATTCCATGCCATTTAAGTTGCAATAAATCCCGGGCACCTTGTAATTTCCACCATACGCTTTATTCGCAATAACAGTCCCAGAGCTGACCCTCCAATAAGAATACTCAACATCAAGTCCAGGGTGAACAGCCGTCATCAAACCAAAATCAATTTTGCCATCGCCACAAGGATCATCAATGGAAACACGGTCCAATGCCTTAAGGCATTTCAACGCTTCCCCGTTTGTAAGAGACTCAAAACCTGACGCAAATACCTCATATTCATAATCCACGCGCTTAACTGTGTATGTATCCAGCCCATACTCAGCCATGATGGGCCGAATTTCCTCTTCCAAAGCAGCGGCTCGCTTGGTCACCTGGTTATGTTCGATTATCCTGGCAGCGCCAGAGTATCCAACGATCAACAATACAATGACGCTTGCTGCAATCATTATCTTTCGGGTAAGCGCCTTGCTTATTTTTTTCTTGGGTTTTCGACTTTTGGGGCCAGCGTCTGCCGCATTTCCTGATAATTCACTGCCGCTAAGCAGCTGCTTTTTCTTTTCTTCAAAGTCCTCTTGTGTGATAATATTGTTATCTAATAATTCCTTGAGTTTTTTCAGTTCCTCCGCACAGACCATAATCCGCTCCTCCATTTCAGCTCTATAAATTTTGAAAATGTGTACCTTCCTGTAAAGCTCATTGGCGAAAATTTTTTCTCTGAAGAGACTTGTAAAATTATGATTTTTCTGGTAAAGTACGGTTAGTATCAACTGGTGGCGCAGTTACAGGAAGGTACACATTCCTGCAAAGGATGCCCTGCTCACAGAAACCTAGACTTTTCTGTACAGCTTGGAGCGGTAGCGGAAGGTGGACAGGGGCATTCCGCACTCCCGGGCCGCCGCAGAGCCGGTGATGGCGCCCGCCATCCACCGCTGGTAGGCGCTGTGGTAGCTCTCCGGCAGGGGCTTGGGCGGGCGGCCGAAGCGGACGCCCCGGGCCTTGGCCGCCGCGATGCCCTCCGCCTGCCTCGTCCGGATGCTGGTGCGCTCGTTCTCCGCCGCAAAGGAGAGCACCTGCAGGACAATGTCGCTGAGGAAGGTCCCCATCAGATCCTTGCCCCGCCGGGTGTCCAGCAGGGGCATGTCCAGCACCACAATGTCGATCTTTTTCTCCTTGGTGAGAATCCGCCACTGATTTTGAATTTCCTCATAATTTCGCCCCAGCCGGTCGATGCTCTTGATGTAGAGCAGATCGTCCGGCCTTAATTTTTTGACCAGCCGCTTATACTGGGGCCGGTCAAAATCCTTGCCGGACTGCTTGTCCATAAAGATGTTTTTCTCCAGAATGGACAGCTCCTGCATGGCCAGAAGCTGCCGGTCCTCGTTCTGATCCCGCGTGCTGACCCGGACGTAGCCGTATGTATTTGTCGAAATGGCCGCCGCCTCCTTTCTTTGCCGTCAGGCAGATCATATCGCCGACACACCTGAAAACCGGTAAAGTCTGCTCAAAGCGGCGCAGGGGGACGCTGCCGGCCCGCCCGCATCCTCCGATCCGCCCTGCGCCATTTCTCCGCGCCTCCTTTTTACCGCTTTCCAAGTGTGTCGACTATACCACAGGGACGGGACGCGGGGCAAAGCCCTGCAAAAAAAAGATGCGTCATATGGAAAAAATCGGCAGATCGCCACAAAATTTGCAGGAAAAGGGAGCAGTAAAATCCGGTCCGCCGCAAATACTAGCTCCAGCGCGTATGTGCGCTGGATTTTAGGAAGGAGGATTTCAGGGATGAAAAAAGCGGCGATTTTTGCGGCTGCGGCTGCGCTGGCGCTCTCTTTGACGGCCTGCGGCGGCCAGGAGAACGGAACGGCGGATCAGGGTGTGAACGGCGGCGTCACAAACGGCTCCACCAGCTCCGACAACGGCGTCAACGCCAACGACAGCGCCCGGGACGGAACCCGCGCCCGCAGCAGCGTTGGCAGCGACGTGCGGCGGGGCCTGGACAGCATGGGCGACGCGGTGGAGGACATGTGGGACGGCGGACGCAGGGCGGTGGATGACGCGGCCCGGGGCGCGGCCGGCACCACCAGTTTCCAGCAGATGCTGGATAACGCCCGCGTCACCGACGTGGACGGGAATATGGACGGCAGCGCCAGCGGGCGCTGGTAAGCGTCAAGCCGGGCCTGGGCGGAATGTTCCGCCCGGACCCGGCTTTCGTCTGCATCCCAAAGGGCGCGGCCGCCTCCGGTGGGGAGCGGCTACAGGGCGGCCTCCAGCCGCTCCAGCTCCCGGTCCACGCACCGGTCCACGCCGTCAAAGTCCACGTGGGGATGATAGAGGGCCTCCAGGGCATCGTGGCATGCCTTGGCCTCCCGGAGGGCCTCCAGCCCCTCCTGCCGCAGTGCCTCCTCCACCCGGCGGACAAAGCGGAGGTGGGGCCTGCACCGCTTGAGGTGGGCGGGGGCGATCATGGCGTCCAGGCGGATGCGGCGGTAGGCCGCGCCGTCATAGACCATCCCCTCCCGGCTGGTGACAAAGGCCAGGCCCAGCTCCGGCAGCAGCAGGTGCTGGATCCGCTCCGCATGCTCCGGGTCCGGGCAGACCACGGCGGAGAAGCCCCGGGCCCTGGCGGCGGCGCGGATCCGCTCCAGCATGGGCGCGGCCAGGCCGTAGGCGTCCTGGAGCTGGTAGATCCTGGGGCACAGCGCCTCCACGCTGTCAAACCGCCACACAGGCCCCATGCAGGTCAGGCTGCCCAGAAACCGGAAGGCGTCCTGCCCGCCGCTCCCCCTGCCCCGCAGCTCCCGGCCGATGATCCCGTCCGTGCGCCGCAGGAGCTTGTCGCCGTCCAGTCCCTCCGCCGCCAGGGCCGCGGCGTTGTCCGCCATCTGCCGGGCCGCGCCCAGGGCCCGGTAGGCCCGCTTGTAGGCCGCGGAGCAGGCGTCCGTGTGCCGGATGATCTCCTCCCGCTGCTCCTTGGCGGCGGCGATGTCGTAGAACTGGCCCAGGTTCACATAGCGGTCCACCGCGCCGGGATATTTGGGCTCCACGACGTGGGGCGCGGTGCCGTCCACCACGGCGGCCCTGATGCGCGGAATATGTACCCCGTCCAGGGATTTGGGGTCTCCGGAGCAGTACAGGTACTCCACCTGCTCCCCCCGTTCCTCCATCGCCGCGCCGATTCTGCGCATCATGGTGGACTTCCCCGCCCCGGGTCCCCCCTTGAGCACCAGCAGATCCCAGTGGTTCTCCGGCGCGCAGAAGCGGTCGAACAGATTCCGAAAGCCCCGGCCGCTGTTGGCGCCTAGAAAGAAGTGCGTAGATTGTGTCATGGTTCCTCCTCCTGACCTCTTCAGATTCTCCCTCCAGAATATGCGCCGGACGGGCTCTGTGACAATGGCGCGGCCATATCCCTTTCCGCCCTCCGGGACCGGACGGAGAAATTCCTGTGGAAATTTCCCATCTTCCATGGTATACTACTCAGGAGAACAGAGGGAAGCGAGGCTGCCTATGGCGCGATTTGGGAAATATACGTTTGTCATCTACCTGCTCTCGGCCCTGGCGGCCCTGGAGCTGATCGCCCTGGCGGCGGTGCTGGCAGGCCCCGCCGTCCCCGCGGCGGCTGCGGCAGAGACGGCGGCGGCCCCCGAGCAGATGCCCGCCTGGCTGGAGCCCGCCCCCCAGAGGGAGGAGCTGCCGGAGGAGAAGGAGCCGCCGCCTGGGGAGCGGACGGCGGCGGAGATTCTGGAGGAGCAGCGCATCATCGCCCACGGCATGGGCGCTATTGCCGGCCGGGCCACCCTCAACTGCCTGGAGGGGTTCCAGGCCCAGTATGAGAAGGGGGTGCGGGTGTTCGAGGTGGATCTGCGCCTGACGGCGGACCAGCAGGTGGTGCTGCGCCACGACTGGCGGGCCGGCTGGCAGGCCGGCGTCAGCGAGACCAGCGTGCCCACCCTGGAGCAGTTTCTGGACAAGCCCCTGCTGGGCCGGTTCACCCCCCTGTCCTTCCAGGACCTGCTGAGGCTCATGGAGCAGTATCCGGACGTCTGCGTGGTCACGGACACCAAGTTCACGGACGCGGAGATCGTGAAGCTGCAATTCGAGGCCATGGTCCGGGACGGGGCGGAGCTGGGGCTGAGCTACCTCTTTGACCGGATGATTATTCAGGTCTACGACCAGCTGATGTTCCGGGTGGTGGACAGCGTGCGCCACTTCGACTATTATATCTACACCCTCTACACCGACGGCTTTGCCCGCACGGAGGCCGACTTCCGGGAGAAGGCGGACTTCTGCGCGGAAAACGGCGTCATGGGCATCACCATGTGGGACTACTGGTGGCGGGAGGACTACGCCCCCATCGCCCGGGAGAAGGGCCTGAAGGTCTTCGCCCACACGGTCAACGACCCGGAGCAGGCCCTCGCCCTGCTGGCGGAGGGCGTGAGCGCGGTGTACACAGACGAATTAACCCCCGGTGATCTGGCGGAGGAGCCGGAGACCGGGGCGGAAAATCAAGCCTCTGCGGAGGAAGGAGAAAAAGACCATGGAGCTGACGGAAAAGACACTATCCAGCGAGAAGATCTTTGACGGCGTGATCCTGCACATCCGCCGGGACCAGGTGGAGCTGCCCGGCGGGGGCCGGTCCGTCCGGGAGGTGGTGGACCACCCGGGCGGCGTGTGCGTGCTGGCCCTGGACAGCCAGTGGCAGGCCCTGCTGGTCAGCCAGTACCGCTACCCCTACCAGAGGGTGGTGCGGGAGGTGCCCGCAGGCAAGCTGGAGTACGGCGAGGACCCCAGAGAGGCCGCCCTGCGGGAGCTGCGGGAGGAGACCGGCGCCACGCCCGGGGAGTTCCGCTCCCTGGGGGAGCTGTACCCCTCCCCGGGCTACTGCGGGGAGATTATCCACATGTACCTGGCCATGGATCTCACCTTCGGGGAGTCCAGTCTGGATGAGGACGAGTTTCTCAACGTGGAGCGGATCCCCTTTGAGGAGCTGGTGGAGCAGGTGCTCCAGGGGGAGATCCGGGACGCGAAGACCATCGCCGCGGTGCTCAAGGGGAAGCTGCTGCTGAATCTGTGAGAGACGGGCGCAAACGGAAAAGGGGACCGCTATGGAAGAGAAAAAGACCGTATTGATCGTGGAGGACGAGAAGAGCATTGTGGATATCGTCCGCTTTAACCTGGAGAAGGAGGGCTATGCCGTCCTCACCGCCTACGACGGGGAGACGGGGCTCGCCATGGCCCTGGAGAAGAACCCGGACATCGTGCTGCTGGACGTGATGCTGCCGAAGATGATCGGCTTTGACGTGTGCCGCATTCTCCGGGAGAAGGGCAGCAGCGTGCCCGTCATCATCCTCACCGCCCGGGAGGAGGAGGCGGACAAGGTCCAGGGCCTGGAGATCGGGGCGGACGACTACATCACCAAGCCCTTCTCCATGCGGGAGCTGATGGCCCGGATCAAGGCCAACATCCGCCGCACGGCCATGCAGCAGACGGGACCGGCGGACGCCGGCGGAGCCATGAGCGCCGGCGGCGGGCTGACCATCAACCCGGACAACTATCAGGTCTGCAAGCAGGACAGGCCCATTGACCTGACCCAGCGGGAGTACGAGCTGCTCACCTTCCTGGCCAGCCACCCGGGCCGGGTCTACTCCCGCATCGACCTGATGGAGCAGGTGTGGAACTACGAGTATGTGGGGGACGACGTGCGCACGGTGGACGTGACGGTGCGGCGGCTGCGGGAGAAGATCGAGGACGACCCCGCCAGCCCGTCCCTGATCCTGACCCGCCGGGGCGTGGGGTACTACTTCGCCGGGCAGTAGCCAAAAGAAAAACCGGGGTTATCCAGAGCTTCCGGCAGCCACAGAATACGGCTTCTAACGTTCTTTTTGATCCTTTTTCTTTCAAGAAAAAGGATGACTACTGAAAAAAGGGGGGAGTCCCTTGTTTCGCAGCCTGCACATGAAGCTGGTGCTCATCATGCTGCTGCTCATCACGTCGCTGATGACCATCGTGGGCGCGTTCATGATGACCAGCATCACCGGGTTCTATATTGACGAATTTTACCAGCGCATGGAGAGTGTGTTCGGGGACTCCGACCCCGCCAACGCCGTCTTTGTCAGCTCCCTGCGCCGGGAGGCCGCCCAGGACGACGGCGCCCAGAAGCTCCAGGAGATGATTGAGGTCAAGGCCCTGGACCTGGGCCTCAACTCCAGCACCCGCAACTACTACATCCTGGACGGCCGCACCGGCGCGTTTCTGGCCGGCAGCCAGGACCAGGCGGGCTATGAGCGCCTCCAGGCCACCCCCAACCTCCTGGCCGCCCGCAACAGCATCGCCAGCGGCACGGACGAGGTGGGCGACGACAGCGACATCACCGCCAACTATATGGATATCGCCATCCCCATCACCGGCGGGGACAACGCCTTCATCATCTACATCTACGACAACCGGGACACGGTCAGCGCCCTCAACAGCCAGCTCTTTCTCATCATCGTCCAGGCCCTGCTGGTGGGCCTGCTCATCTCCGTGCTCCTGAGCTTCCTGCTCAGCAAGACCATGATTATCCCCATTGAGCGGCTCACCGAGCGGGCGGAGCAGGTGGCGGCGGGGGACTTCGGCTCCACCATTGAGGTGGAGTCCACCGATGAGATCGGCATCCTCACCACCACCTTCAACGACATGGCCTCCGTGCTCCAGGAGACCCTGGACGCGGTGGCCAGCGAGCGCAACAAGCTGGACACCCTCTTCCTCCACATGTCCGACGGCGTGGTCTCCTTTGCCAGCGACGGGACCGTGCTCACCAGCAACCCCGCGGCCAGCCAGATGCTGGGCCGGGAGGTCTCCTTTTACGACTATGACGAGCTCTTTGGCCAGCAGTTCCCCCTGTGGAAGGTGATGGACCTTCAGCGGCCCAACTCCCTGTCCGGGGAGCTGAGCGTGGGGGAGCGGGCCCTGGAGCTGTATCTGGCCCCGGTGTCCGACGGGGAGGACGGCGGCGCTATGGCGGTGCTCCACGACGTGACGGTCCAGCGGAAAAACGAGGAGATGCGCAAGGAGTTTGTGGCCAACGTCTCCCACGAGCTGCGCACCCCCCTCACCAACGTGCGCAGCTACGCCGAGACCCTGCGCACGGTGGAGGACATCCCGCGGGAGACGGAGAGCGGCTTTCTGGATATCATCATCAGCGAGACGGACCGCATGACCCGCATTGTCCAGGACCTCCTCACCCTCAGCCGCCTGGACTCGGGCCGGGCAGAGATCAAGATGGTCCGCTTTCCCCTGCTGGAGGCCCTTGAGAGCGTGTGCAGGGCCGTGGAGCTGGAGGCCCAGCGCCGGGGCCACACCCTGGTGCGCAGCTACGGCCGCAGCCTGCCCATGATAACGGGGGACCGCAGCCGGCTGGAGCAGGTGATGATGAACGTGGTGGGCAACTCCATCAAATACACCCCCGACGGCGGCACCATTACCGTGGACGCGGGGATGCGGGGCGGGAAGGTGTGGATCGAGGTGTCCGACACCGGCATCGGCATCCCGCCCAAGGACCGGGAGCGGATCTTTGACCGGTTCTACCGGGTGGACAAGGCCCGCTCCCGGGAGAGCGGCGGCACGGGCCTGGGCCTGTCCATCGCCCGGGAGATCGTGCTGCGCCACCACGGCTCCATCGGCCTGACAGACCACGAGGGGCCGGGCACCACGGTGCGCATCGTGCTGCCCATCCGCCAGGAGCGGGAGGAGGGCCACGGTGAATAAGCACCTGCGAAACGCGATGCAAAATCTGGCCATCCTGTTTCTGTGCGTGTCGGCCCTGTTTCTCATCTCCCGCCTGCCCCTGTTCCACACCAGCTGGGCCGCTCAGGTCCAGAGCCTGCTGACCTCCCGTCCGGCGGACGGGGATCCGGCCCAGGCCGGGGGACCGGAGGAGATGTTCCCCGCCGTACACGTGATGGTCACCAGCGACATTGCCTACGGCCGGTACGGCCAGCTCCACGTCTCCGGCGAGGACCCCCTGCTGGTGCAGATCATCCCCCTGTTCCAGGAGGCCCTGGGCTCCGCCACGGAGCTGGGGGCGGCGGCGGACAAGACCCTGCGGGACGCCCTGGAGGAGCCGGGGCTGTACCTGGATCTCACGAGCCAGCTGCCCCTGGAGGTGGCGGCGGCGTGGCTGGGGGAGGAGGCGGCGCTGGAGCGGGACGTGCGCAGCATGGCCCTGACGTGCGAGGAGGAGGACGCGGTGCTGTATCTGCGCAGCGAGGCCGGGGAGGTCTTCCGCTATGCCACCGCCCTGCCCGCCTCCGCGGTGCGGGAGGTCTGCGCCGGCCTGTCCCCCAACGGCAGCACCTTTGCCTATGAGACCAACTACGCCCCCCTGGCCCCCTATACGGTGCTGGTGGCGGCGGCGGAGGACGCGCCGGTGGTCCGCGGGGAGCTGCCGGCGGCCTACTCCGTCTATAACCTGCTCACGGCCCTTGACTTCAATCCCCACACCGTTTTCCGCTACACGGAGAGCAGCGGCGCGGAGGTGGTGGAGGAGTCCCCCCGCACCCTGCGCATCGGCCCCGACGGCGCGGTCAGCTTCACCAGCCGGGGGGAGGCGGCCGCACCTTTGTATCAGGTCCGCGCCGCCGGGGACAGGCCGACGGCCCGGGAGGCCCTGCGGGCTGCCTGGGGTCTGGCGGAGGCCCTCACCGAGGGGGCGGGCGCGTCGCCGCTGCGCCTGCGGACGGTGGAGGAGCGGGAGGACGGCTGGACCATCCTCTTCCGCTATCAGCTCCAGGGGCTCCCGGTCTACTTCTCCGACGAGAGCGACGCCCTGTCCGTCACGGTCAGCGGCGGGACGATCACCGCCTTCTCCTACCGCTGCCGGGCTTACGCGGCGGCGGAGGAGACCACCGCTCTGCTGCCCCCGGACATGGCCCAGGCCATCGCCTCCCTGTACCCGGGGGCCGGACTGTCCATCGGCTACATTGACAGCGGCGCGGGGGAGATGACCGCCCAGTGGCTGGCGCGGTGAGCAGATGCGCTCTCCGGCTGTGACGGCGTCGCGGTTCTCCTCCCCTTTGGTTGGCCCTGGATCAGGTCCGCACCCGGCATAAAAAGGGCCTGTGCAGCGGGCATACTTTAACTGCGCAAAAAAATCCGCGCCCTCCGTCAGGAGGCGCGGATTTTTGCCTTGCCGCTCGAAATACTGAACAGCTCCTATCGTTTACCTAGTCCCTCGCCTTCCGCACCTGTCCGCACAGGCGCTTCACCTCCGCCAGATCCTCACGGGTGGCCTGGTTGTCGTATCGTGCCCGGCAGTAGATCGCCTCCAGGGCGGAGAGGACCTCCGGGTCCGCCAGCCAGCGGCCGGCCTTGGCGCTGACCTGGGCGCTGGTGTCCGAGGGGGACAGATCCACGCCCTTTTTCCGGCACAGCTTCAGAAACCGGCGGTACTGGGCCCGGATCCGCCCGGCGTAGGTGGCGGGCAGGACCTCCCGGCGGGGGGGCTCCGCCGCCACAGTCCGCCGCTCCTCACGGGAATTGGTCTCTGTCTCCGGACCGGGTCTGCGCCGGAGCAGCCACCGGAACAGCAGGAAGACCGCCAGCGCCGCCGCCAGGATCCCCAGGGCGGTCAGAACCCGTCCGCCCAGATTCCCGCTCTCCCCCGCCAGCTCCCGTGCCAGATCAAGGGGTCCCGCCTCCCCGGCCGGAAAGGCGACGTCGATATCGCCCTCCCAGAAGAGATTGGCAAGCAGCTGATAAATAAGGGGCATCACCGCTGTGAGCACAAGGCCCACCGCCATGGCCATCCCCAGCAGCAGGGGGACCGCCACGTTGTCGTAGGTCCAGGAGATGCACCCCAGAAACCAGTCCATGCTGGCAAGACAGGCCCCCGCCAGCATCGCCGCCACGGCCAGCCAGTTGCGGACCTGATAGGCCCGCCGGCAGTAGATCTCCGGCCCGTGGCGGATGGAGCGCAGCAGCAGCACCGAGGATACAGCGGCGGTGAGAAACACGGGCAGGCCCTGGCCCGCCAGACCTTCAAAGGCGCCGAACAGGGCCGCCAGGGGGATGAAGGGCAGAAAGAGCTTCCACATCAGGGAGAATACGTCCGCCTGCCGCGCCCAGCGCAGGTGGTAGTCCCCCAGCCAGGCCAGACAGACCAGGTAGGCAAGCCCGGGAAGGGACATGATCCGGTCCGGCCCGCCTGCAAAGAACAGCAGCACCGCCGCCGGCAGCAGGGCCGCCAGACGGGCCCAGCGCCGGTTCCGGAGCAGGGCGGACAGGGCGAAGCACCCGCTCTGGACCAGCAGGACCGCCATGGTCATGGACGCGCCCCGGGCCCCCGCCACCGTGCCGGCAAAGGCGTAGTAGAGCCCCAGCTCCTCCAGGGCCCGGAGAAAGTACATCAGAACCATCTCACGCCGCCTCCCTTGCCCGCAGGACCAGCACGTTGTCCCCGGTGAGCTCCCGCAGCCGGGCCAGGGCCGGGGATTCGTCCAGCTCCGGGCCCGGGGTGATGAGGATCCGGCCCCGGTGGGACCGGGTGGCCGCGGACCGCTCCAGCAGCCGCTCCCCCGGGTAGCTGGCCTGACAGCCGGACCGGCCCAGCCGCTCCAGCACCCCCTCGAAGTGGCGCTGGCCCAGGCCGTCCCCCAGCTCGGCGACGGCGAAAAAGGTATTCAGCTCCATGGCGTTGGAGACAAAGTCGTACTGGATCCCCCGCTCCTCCAGGGTCCGGCAAACGGTCCTGGCCAGGGAGTAGCAGACCTCCAGATCCCGGGCCAGCTCCTCGCCCTTTCCGTCCGCGTTCAGCAGCACGGATACCGAGGGCTGGGCGGTGTGGTCATAGATTTTCACCATCATGCCCAGGCCACGGGCGCTCTGGGTCCAGGAGATGGCCCGCATGGGCTCCCGGCCGGTGTACTCCCGGAACCCTGCGGTCAGCACCGGGTCCTCGTGGATGAACCGGCGCACGGACATCTCCCCCAGAAAGCCCCCCAGCACCTCCTCCAGCCCCGGGTCCTCCGCCTCCCGGGGGGCCACGGTGACGGCGCGGAAAAGGGGCGAGACCCGGGTCCGCTCCCGCAGGCCCAGAAAGTCCCCGCCGGAGACCTCCAGGGCGGACAGAGGGTAGTATCCCCGCCGGTCCGCAGACAGGGGCAGGGTGAACCGGGCCTCCTGCCGGGGGCGCAGCCAGGTGGTCAGCTCCAGCCGCTCATCCCCCAGCGGGGCGCGGATCAGGGCGCTGTCCCTGGGGTGGAAAGCCTCGGGGAGGTCCTGCCGCAGCCGGAGAAAGAGGACCGGGCGGCGTCTGGCGTTGCGGAGGGTGTAGGTCAGGGCAAAGACCTCGTCCGGGTCCACCAGGGACTCCGTGGGTCCAAAGTCCTCCCGGACCGCGTCCAGGCTGCGCTGGGCCGTGAGGCGCTCCAGGGCCAGGGCCAGCGCCACGGCAAACACCACAATGAGCAGCATCACACCGTCTCCAGAGGCACCGGGATCTCGTCCAGCAGCTCCCCCACCAGACGGTCCGCGGCCCCGGACCGGTTTCCGCCGCCCACCGCTACCCGGTGGGAGAGGACGAAGGGGGCGGCGTACTTCACATCCTCGGGGATGACGTAGGCCCGCTCCGAGAGCAGGGCCAGGGCCTGGGATGCCTTGTAGAGGGCGATGGCCCCCCGGGTGGACACGCCCCTGGCCAGCCGGCCCGCCCGGCGGGTGGCCTCCACGATGTCCATAAGGTAGCCCAGCACGTCGTCGGAGACCTTCACCTCCCGGCAGGCGGCGCGGACATAGGCGGTGTCCTCCGCCGTCACCGCCTGCTCCAGCTCCTCCAGCACCGCCTGGGTGGAGGGCCGGGCCAGCACGGCCATCTCCTGCTCCCGGGTCATGTAGCCCAGGGAGAGGCGCATGAAGAAGCGGTCCAGCTGTGCGTCCGGCAGGGGGAAGGTGCCGCTGGACTCCACGGGGTTCTGGGTGGCCATGACCAGAAAGGGCTCCTGGAGGGGGGTGGTGACCCCGTCCACGGTGATCTGCCGCTCCTCCATGGCCTCCAGCAGGGCGGCCTGGGTGCGGGGGGTGGCCCGGTTGATCTCGTCGGCCAGCACCACGTTGGCCAGCAGGGGGCCGGGCCGGTACTGGAACTCCCCGGTCTTCTGGTTATAGAAGTTGATGCCCGTCAGGTCCGAGGGCAGCAGGTCCGGGGTGAACTGGATGCGCTTGAAGTCCCCGCCGATGGTCCGGGCAAAGGCCCGGAGGAGCATGGTCTTGCCGGTGCCGGGGATGTCCTCCAGCAGCACATGGCCGGAGCAGAGGAAGCACACCAGCACCAGGCGGATGACGTCCTCCTTGCCCACGATGACGCGGGAGCAGTTATGTATGATTTTATCGCGGTAGGCCGAGGCTCTTGAAATGTCTGCCATTTATCAGCACTCCTTTCTGCCCACAGTGTAGCATAGAAGGGGGAAAAAGTACAGGGGGTTTCCGTTTGCCGGAGAGTGATTTTGAGGGCCCTCCTCCCCTTGTCCGGACGTAAAACGCCGGAGCAAGGGATATGCGCTTTAGGGCTTGACGGCCCCGCCCGGGCTGCGATCTCACTGACAGATCAGAATTATTCCTTATCTGACAAAAATGCAATGATATCTTCACTTATGGTCCTGTATTCGTAATCATGAACATAGTGCGGACAGTCTAATGCAATGTATCTTCCATCATGAACCTGCGCAATATATTCGATTGGGATTTTGCGCCATGTTTCCATGTCAAATCCCGTCCCTCCAGAACCGTTTGAAATAAATAATAGCATTGGAATCTGTGGAACACCCATACTGTCCACTTTTTCCGCGTTTTTCTTTACCCACTGGGCTTCGTTTATCATTGTCACCGTCGCCGTTCGACTGTAGAAAACGGCTTTATAGATTTCTTTTTCCGCTTCGGATAATGTGCCGTGCTTCACAGCATCGCTATTTGAAATTCCCGGGATAAAACGGGTAATGCCGATATTTGCTGCCCAGCCTGCAATCCGCATCAGCGGTATGTTTATGCTCATGCTGTCATAATACCCGGGAACCGCCATGTCCAGTCCGATAATTGCGGACACCTCATCGGGATATTTCTGCGCCCAATACAGGGCCTCCAGTCCTGACATGGAGTGTGGGCAAAGGATATAAGGTGCGGACAGTCCTGCCGCTGTAAGGGCTGCTCTTGTATCTTCAAGTATAGAGTCAATATCCCTGCTTTGATCGGCAACATCACTGAAACCGTACCCCAATTTCTCTACCACGGCAATTTGATGCGTATCGCTTAAAAGAGAATAGAGAGATTTGAAATCCAGTATGGGAGAGCATGTCCCCCCGCCCGACATGAAAACAAGCGCTGTACCGCCTGCTCCCTCGGTATAGATGCTTATATTGTGTCCATCAACCTCAACAATTTCTCCAAGGGGTGACCGCAATTCAGATTCCTGCTTCAAGCGGATTCGATGGTTTATGTATATCGCTATCAGCAGTATAATCACTGAAAAAGCAATTATAAAAAGGGCTCTCAGAAATTTTTTCATGATATCTCCCCATGATCTTCGATTGGCCGTTCCTTTTCCCCTTTAGTTCATCATTTCTGATCTCAGCCCGGCTCCCACATCAGTTCAGCTGGAACCTGCGCACCAGCTCGTTCATCAGCCGGGATTGATTGGACAGATCCTGAGCCGTGGCGGCGCTCTGCTCAGAGGTGGCGGAGGTATTCTGGACAACGTCGGAGATCTGGCTGATCCCCTCGGTGACCTGGGAGATGGCGGCGGTCTGGCCCTCCACGGACTCCACCACCGAGTTCATCTTGATCGTCACGTTTTCCGCAATGGAGCTGGTCTTGTCCAGGGACTCCGTCACCTGCCTCACCACCTGCCCGCCCTCGGTGACGGCGGTGATAGAGCCCTCAATGAGCTCCTTGGTGGCCTTGGCGGCCTCGTCGGACTTGGAGGCCAGATTGCGGACCTCGTCCGCCACCACGGCAAAGCCCTTGCCCGCCGTGCCGGCCCGGGCGGCCTCCACGGCGGCGTTCAGAGCCAGAATGTTGGTCTGGAAGGCGATGTTCTCGATGGTGTCGATGATCTTGCCGATCTCCGAGGCGGAGACGGAGATCTTCTCCATGGCGCTGTTGAGCTCCTTGACGTACTCCACGCTGACCCCCAGCTGTGCGCCGGCCTGATTGACGAACTGGCCCGCCTCCTCCGCGGCGGCGGCAGTCTGGCGCGCGGTTTCCGCGATGCTGTCGGCTGTGGCGGAGAGCTCGCAGACGGCGCTGGCCTGCTCCGTGGCCCCCTGGCTCAGGGACATGGCCCCGGTGGACACCTTATCCGCGCTGCTGGACACGGTCTCCGCGGACTGGCTGATCTGGCGGAGCATATTTTGCAGGGAGCTGTGGATGGCTCGGATGGACTGCTCCATGGCGGCGAAATCTCCCGCATATGTACGGCTGATCGTCTCCCGGAAGTCCCCCTCCGCCATTCTGCCCAGGTGGTGGGATACATCCTGCGCCACCTCGTTGAGGTGGAGAACAGTTGTCTCCAGCGCCCTTGTCAGCTTGGCCGTCTCGTCCCTGGACGTGACTGTGGGCGTCGGGGTGTGCAGATCCCCGTCCGCCAGCTTCTCCAGCCGGGTAACGCAGGACTGAATGGGATTGGAGATGGAACGGCCCACCAGCACCGCAATGGGGAAGGAGGCCAGGACCACCAGGACCACCACCAGAATGGTGAGCAGGATGCTCCGGTCCAGGGTGGACTTGAACTCCCGCTGGCTGGCCTCAATGGCGATGCTCCAGCGCTGATAGCCCTCGATGGGGGCAAAGCCCACCAGCTTGTTGTCCCCGTAGAAGTTGTAGGAGCCGAAGCCGGTTTCCCCCTGGATCATGCGCTGGTTTACCGCGGCCACGTCCGCCACGCTGGGATCTGATTGGGCGGCCGCGATCAGGTTGGAGCCCTCCGTCACAATGGAGCGCTCCGGGTGGCCGATGACGTTGCCCCGGTCATCCAGCACATAGGCCACGCCGTCGCTGCCCATGGCAAGGTTGACAACGATATCGGAAAGGAAGTCCGCGCTGATGCCGCCGTAGACGGCGCCCTCAAAGCGGCCGTTGACAAGGATCGGCGCCTCCAGCAGGAAAATCATCTGGCTGCCGTCGTTGATGATATCGGAGATATAGGGCTGCATGGTGGCCTTGCACTGCTTGAAGTACTCCTCATCCGCGTAGCTGCCGCCGGTGGAGGAGAAGCCGGCGGCGTCCATTTTGCCCACATAGAGAAAGCCGTTGCGCCGGGCAATATCGTCCCGGACCGGGACCAGCTCCGGGGCGGTGGGGAGGGATTCCCGGAAGATATCGGAGGCCGCGGCCTCCTGGAGCGCCGTCCAGTAGCTCCCCATCCTCCACTCCACCGCATCCGCCGCCATCTGGGTGGCGGGGCCCAAGGTCTTGGTCATCACATCGTCGATTCCGCCGGCATTCAGAAGAGCTGTAATTACGCCAATCAGAACAGAGCCAATCAACACTACCGACAGCATACTGATTTGGATTTTTGATTTGATGGACTTCATGTCAACCCTTTCCTCTCGTCTCAAATGATATGGGCAGGGAGTCGGCCCTGAGGGAAATTTTTTCGGTTCTTTCAGGGCACATTTGCACTCCCGGGCATATTTTAGCATAACTTCCCAGCAGGTTCAAGCCGTATTTTTGCGATCTCTCCGTCCCGCTCCGGCGGCCCGCCAGGGCTGTGCAAAGGGAGCGGAAAGTATGCTGAAAAGCCGCGCGGAGCGCGGCTTTTCGTGTGGGGTAGAGTATCATAGAAGTCAATTTTCTCTCAGGTCTGTGCCCGAACCAAATCGAAGCCCAGCGCAGCGGGTTCGATTTGGAAAGGAGGAGCAAGGAAGCGGAGCGGACGGCGAATTTTATAAAAATCGCCGGAGCAAAGCGGACTTTGCTCCGACGTGGTGCCGGTGGTGGGACTCGAACCCACACGCTGTCGCCAGCGGCGGATTTTGAATCCGCTACGTCTACCATTCCATCACACCGGCGTGGTCCCTATGTTACATCAGCCTTTGCGGCTTGGCACCCCCGATGCGATTCGAACGCATGGCCTTTCGCTTAGGAGGCGAACGCTCTATCCTGCTGAGCTACGGGGGCATATGCGATTATCCGCGAACAGGACTATTATACCCAACCAGAGGCCGGTTGTCAACCGCCCCTTCCCCTTTTCCGGGGAAATCCCGCCCTGCTGTCCTTCCAGGGCGGGAGGAGGGCAGGGCCCTCCCCCCTATGTAGCTTATTTCTCCTCCACCGCCAGGATGCCCATGGGGCAGGCCTTGGCGCAGATGCCGCAGGCGATGCACTTGCTGGCCTTGTCCGCTCCCGGGGCCAGGACCATCACGTGCATGGGGCAGGCCTCCACGCACTTGCCGCAGCCCACGCACTTCTTCTTGTCAATCATGTACACGCCCTTGGCGTTCTGGGAGATGGCTCCCTCGGGGCAGGTGCGGGCGCACTTGCCGCACATGATGCAGCTGTTGACCTTGGGCTCGCCGTCGGGCTTGGCGGTGATGCGGATACAGCTCAGCTCGGGGTCAAACGTCTTGTAGAACGCCTCGGAGCAGGCACGCACACAGCTCAGGCACGCCATGCAGGGATTCTCTTTGCTGACCACTAATTTTTTCATATGAGGAAGACCTCCTGTTTCTGAAATGATTCCGTCCCCTATCCTACCAGATATATTGTTAAATTGCAAACAATATTTTTGCTATTCCCCGTTTTCCTTATTTTTTTCTGCCCCGGCCCTGACGGCCTCTGGCGCCGGACTTCTCCGCTCCCCTGGCGGGCTGCTTCGCCCCCCTGGCGGGGCGGGCGCGGCTCTCCCGCTGCGCTGGAGCTCTGACCTCCCCCAGGGGCCGCACCAGGCACTCCCTGCCAAAGCCGATCAGATCCGTCCGCCCCGCCCGGTGGAGGGCCTCCACCACCAGGCGGCGCTTTTCCGACCGCTTCCACTGCAAAAGCGCCCGCTGAAGGGCCTTGTCGTGGGGGCTCTTGGCCACGTACACCGGCTCCATGGTCCGGGGGTCCAGCTCCGTGTACCACATGCAGGTGGACAGGGTCCCCGGGGTGGGGTAGAAGTCCTGGACCTGCTCCGGCTGACGGCCGGTCCTGTTGAGAAACACCGCCAGATCCACCGCGTCGTTCAGCGTGCAGCCCGGGTGGCTGCTCATCAGGTAGGGCACCAGATACTGCTCCAGGCCGTAGCGCTGGTTGAGGCGCTGGTACTTGTCCCGGAACCGCTCATATACGTCAAAGTGGGGCTTGCCCATGTAGTCCAGCACCCGGGCGGAGCAGTGCTCCGGGGCCACCTTCAGCTGGCCGGACACGTGGTGCTTCACCAGCTGGGAGAAGAACTCGCCGTTCTTCTCCGAGAGCATGTAGTCGTAGCGGATGCCGCTGCGGATGAACACCTTCTTCACCCCCGGCACGGCCCGCACCTTCCGGAGCAGGGCCAGGTAGTCGGCGTGGCTGGGGTCCAGGTTCTTACAGGGGGTGGGGGCCAGGCAGGAGCGGTTTTTGCACATGCCGTTTTTCAGCTGGCTCTTGCAGCTGGGGTGGCGGAAGTTGGCCGAGGGCCCCCCCACGTCGTGGACATAGCCCTTGAACTTGGGGTCTCTGGCGAAGATCTCCACCTCCCGCACAACGCTCTCGTGGCTGCGGGAGGTAATCATCCGCCCCTGGTGGAAGGCCAGGGAGCAGAAATTGCACCCGCCGAAGCAGCCCCGGTTGTGGGTGACGGAGAAGCGGACCTCCTCAATGGCGGCCACGCCCCCCAGGGCCTCGTACATGGGGTGGACCTCCCGGGCGTAGGGCAGGGCGTACACCCAGTCCAGCTCCTCCCGGCGCAGGGGCGGGGCGGGGGGATTGACCACCAGGGTCCGCTCCCCGTGGGGCTGGAGGATGGTCCTGCCCCGGACGGCGTCGTGCTCCTCGTACTCTGTTCTGGTGGCCAGGGCGTAGTCCCGTTTGCTGGCGCACACCGCCTCGTAGGAGGGCACGGGAACCGCCGGCAGGCCACCGGGCGCCGGGTCCCTGGACGCGTAGGCCGTGCCCCGGACGTCCGTTATCGCCTCCACCCGCTCTCCCCCGGCCAGCCGCCGGGCGATCTCCCGGGTGGCCCGCTCCCCCATGCCGTAGACCAGCAGGTCCGCGCCGGCGTCAAAGAGAATGGAGCGGCGCACGCTGTCGTCCCAGTAGTCGTAGTGGGCGAAGCGGCGCAGGCTGGCCTCCAGCCCGCCGATGACCACCGGCGTGCCGGGGAAGGCCTCCCGGGCCCGGTTGGCGTAGACGATGGTGGGCCGGTCCGGCCGCAGGCCCATCCGGTTTCCGGGGCTGTAGGCGTCGGCGGAGCGGCGCTTCCTGGCTGCGGTGTAGTGGGCCACCATGGAGTCGATGTTCCCACCGCCGATGAGCACGCCATAGCGGGGCTTGCCCATGGCCAGGAAGGCCTCCGCGCTGTGCCAGTCCGGCTGGGCCAGCACAGCCACCCGGTGGCCGTCCGCCTCCAGGCAGCGGGCGATGATGGCCGTGCCGAAGCTGGGGTGGTCCACGTAGGCGTCGGCGGTGACCACCAGAAAGTCGTAGTACCACCAGCCCCGCTGGTGCATGTCCTCCTGACTGACAGGGAGAAAATCGAGGGTATCCATGGCGAGCCTCCTCCGGCGGGGCAGAGCCCCTTGACAGACCGGGTGTACCGGTGATAATGGGCGGCAGAGGGGCGCTGAGGCCCTCTGCCCGCTGGTCCTGTGCTGCAAGCCGCCCCGGGAGGGGGCGCTGCAGGCTGTGTAAGCATTATATCAGCGGCGGGATTCCTTGTCAATCCGGCCCGGGGGAGGCGGCGGTATAGCCGGACACACCAGAAACCCCCGCCCAAGGGCGGGGGTTTCTGGTGTGTGTTGTGTGTGTTTTAGGAGGGAGAAATTGCATTGGGTGTTACCCCTTTGCTGAGGTAATAGTACCGCATCTTTAAGAAGAAATCATGTACTCGCTGTAAACAAATTATGAACGTTTTAGCCGATTCATTCCGTTTCAGGGTTCTGTGAATTCTCCTCCCGTGCGGTCTCCCGGGGCGTGCGTTTTCAGCCTGCTGCGGCTTGCAGGCTCTCCCCCGCGCGCCCGAAGCGCCCATCAGAACAGCGGCACCACAGCGCCGTCATAGGTGCTCTCGATAAACGCGCGGACCTCGTCGCTCTGGAGGGCCTTCACCAGGGCCTTGACGGCCTCGTTGTTCTCATTGCCCTCCTTCACCGCCACCACGTTCACATAGGCCTCCGCGGCCGCGCCGTCGGCGGCCTCCACCGCCAGGGCGTCGGACACCTTCAGGCCCGCGTCAATGGCGTAGTTGCCGTTGATGACCGCCGCGTCCACGTCCTGGAGACGGGCGGGCAGCTGGCTGGCCTCCAGCTCCACGATCTCGTAGCTGTGGGGATTTTCCGCGATGTCGCTCTTGGTGGCGTTCAGGCCCACGCCGTCGTTAAGCTTGATGAGCCCCTCCTGCTCCAGCAGGAGCAGTGCCCGGGCCTCGTTGGTGGCGTCGTTGGGCACCGCGATCTGCGCGCCGTCCGCCAGCTCGGAGAGGGACGCGGTCTTGCCGGCGTAGAGGCCGAAGGGCTCGTAGTGGATGCCCGCCGCGTTCACCAGATGGGTGCCGCTGCTCTGGTTGAAGTCGTTCATGTAGGTGATGTGCTGGAAGTAGTTGGCCAGCAGGGAGCCGTCCTCCACGGAGTTGTTGGGCTGGATGTAGTCGTTATACTCCACGATCTCCAGGGTGTAGCCGTCCTTGGCCATGAGGTCCTTGGCGATCTCCAGGATCTCCGCGTGGGGGGCCGGGGTGGCGCCCACCTTGATGGTCTTGTCGCCGCCGCCGCAGGCGGTGAGGCCCAGGGCGAGAACCAGGGCCAGGGTCAGAGCAAGTACTTTCTTCTTCATTTCCGTTTTCTCCTTCTGCTTTCGGTTGGATTAATACGCCTGTCGGTTTTCACGGACAGGGCGGTACCGATGGACTGAATGAGCTGCACCAGCAGCACCAGCAGGATGACCGAGCCCCAGAGCATCACCGTCATCTGCCGCTGGTAGCCCTTCATCAGGGCCATGGAGCCCAGGCCCCCCGCGCCGATGGCGCCGGCCATGGCCCCGTAGCTGAGGATGGTGATGGTGGCGGTGGTGAGGCCGTTGATGAGGGAGGGGCGGCACTCGGAGAGCATCACCTTGGTGATGATCTGCCAGGGGGAGCAGCCCATGGCCTGGGCCGCCTCCACCACCCCGGCGTCCAGCTCCCGCAGGGAGCTCTCCACGATCCGGGCCACAAAGGGCGCGGCGGCCGCCACCAGGGGGACGATGCTGGCCGGGGTGCCTACGCTGGTGCCCAGCAGCAGCCGGGACAGGGGGATAACGATTACCATTAGAATAAGGAAGGGCACGCTGCGCAGCAGGTTCACCGCCACGTTCAGGGCCGTCATCAGGGGCCCGGGGACCTTGAGGATCCGTCCGTTCTCCCCGGCCACCAGCACCACCCCCAGGGGCAGGCCGATCACGTAGGACAGGGCGGTGGCGATGAGGGTGGCGTACACGGTCTCCCAGATGGCAAAGGGGGCCTCCTGGAGAAAGCGCAGAACCTCGGGATCTGTGAGAAAATCAGCCATGGTAGTCGGGCACCTCCTCCACGGTAATGTCCTTTTGGGCTCTGATGTAGGCCATGGCCTTGCCGGCCCCCTCCCTGGGCAGGCCCAGGAGCATGGTGCCGAAGGCCCGGCCGTCGATGTTCCGGGTGTCCGCCCCCAGAATGTTTGCCTTGACGCCGCAGTCGATGGCCAGGGTGGCGATGAGGGGCTGGTAGGAGGTGCCGCCGTTGAAGGCCACCCGGATGACCCGGTCCTGGCCCGCCGCGCTGCTGAGGACCTCCTCCGGCACGCCGTCCGGGTACACCAGCCGCCGGCCGGCCTCGCTGCGGGGGCTGGCGAAGATCTCCTCCACCGTGCCGGTCTCCGCCAGATGGCCGTGGTCCAGGATGGCCACCCGGGCGCAGATCTCCTCGATGACCTTCATCTCATGGGTGATGACCACCACGGTGATGCCCAGCCGCTTATTGATGTCCTGGATGAGCCGCAGGATGTCCCGGGTGGTCTTGGGGTCCAGGGCGGAGGTGGCCTCGTCGCACAGGAGGACCCTGGGGTTGGTGGCCAGGGTGCGGGCGATGGCCACCCGCTGCTTCTGGCCCCCGGAGAGCTGGGCGGGATACGCGCCGGCCCGGCCGGCCAGGTCCACGAGCTCCAGCAGCTCCCCGGCCCGGCGGACGGCCTCCCTTCGGGGCGTGCCCGCCAGCTCCAGGGGGAAGCAGATGTTGTCCAGGGCCGTGCGCTGCATGAGCAGGTTGAAGCTCTGGAAGATCATGCCGATGGACTGGCGGGCGCTGCGCAGCTCCTTCTCCGTCAGGCGGAGCATGTCCCTGCCGTCCACGATCACCTCTCCGGCGGTGGGCCGCTCCAGGAGGTTGATGCACCGCACCAGGGTGCTCTTTCCGGCCCCGCTGAGGCCGATGACGCCAAAAATCTCGCCGGCGCGGACCTCGATGGACACGTCCTCCAGGGCGCGGACCTCGTTCTCGCCGCCGCCGAAGCGCTTGGTCAGGTGCTTGAGTTGGATAATGGGTTCCGCCATAGGGCTCCCTCCTTTTTGGCTCCCTTTTGCCTTCTCTGTTGATAAATGCCTATATATTTTCCCGGCTGTCAAAATGATTGAATGGGCGTTATCTGTGACGGATAACTACCCGACAAACTGGGGGTTAGCTGAGCGGCAACAGTTTCATATTTTTTGCTCGATTCATATTTGTAATAAGTTCGCCATATTCAAACGGCTTACCGTGTCCTGGGTATATGATCTTCGGCCTAAACGCAATGATTGTTTCCCATGATTTTAGAAACGCTGTCTTGTCCTCCACCCAAATGGTTATTCTGTGTAAGCTCGGTAATCCGTTCATAGCTGCGTCGCCACAAAATAAGGAGCCGTCACGCAGTAAAAGAGATATGGAATCAGCCGTGTGACCGGGAGTATCAATAATTTTCCCTTGTAGTAAAAACTCCACCTGTTTACGGTTTCGCTCGCTTACTTGAATACATCTGCATTGATACTCTTGTCTCAATTTAGGAAACAAATGCCCGCCCTTGCCAGCAAGCTTCATGAAAGAGCAAAAGCCCAAAGCAAGCCGGCTTGTGCAGCCGCCGCGAAAGGAGTTCTGTCCTCTGTATAACCCCTCTAATGCCCTGCCGCCCATAACAATTTGAGTGTCAGGGCATTCCGAAAGCATTTCGTTTAGATACCCGGCATGGTCATCGTGGGCGTGTGTCAAAAAAATATACAGGATCTGTTGGATGTTTATATTTAGTGCTGCAAGTTTCTTTTTAAGACGCTCAAACCCATTTTCATATCCCGTATCAATCAGTACGTACCCTCGATCAATGGGATATATCCAATTATTGACGATTCTGCTTCCTGCATTGACCATATTGGGGTTCTTCCTCCCGTCCATTTTCTGCCGCCGACATCAATCCAATTTGCCTCTCAGATTTATCATAGTCAATTTTTGGCTTCAAGCTGTGGTTCGTGAAATTGCCAGCGTTTCAGGCTGACAACACGAAAGGAAAAAGGGACCTTTTGGGGCAAATAAAAAGCCGTCCTGATGAATGGTTCCTCTTCCTCCGGGAAAGGGAATCAACCTCAAGGACGACGCAAAACGCACCGTGCTACCACCTTGCTTCGCCTCCCGCCTCACGGCCGGGGGCCTCACGGAGTACCAGCATACCCCTGCGCTGTAACGGGCGCCCCCGTCGCGGCCTGTGCAAACCTGCCTTAGCGCGGTTTTACAGTCGGTGCGCGGCTCCGAGACCATCTTCAACGGCGTCCTCCGTGCCCTTTTCCATCCTCCGGGCTCTCTGTGACGTACCCCGCCGTTTACTCTTCTCTTCGCTGCCTTTGCTGTGGTTTATGGAGTTGCGATTAGTTTACGACAAATCAGTCCCCGCGTCAACTGGCGTTTTTGCTGTAATTTTGGCCCGGCTCACAGGGAAATATGGGCGATAATTCACAGCAGGAGGCCCCGGCGGCTTTCACAGAGGCCAGTTGATTCGGCCCAGATTGTGTGCTATAATGCCTACTATCCTGCCCGCGCAGGGCAGAGTAAGAACCGCACAGGGGCATGGACCGGCAGCGTCCCATTAACCTCCGGTTCATTTTTTCAATCGGTATTTTAACAACAGCTCCATTGCCCCTGAAATCCCCTTCTGCTATCATAGGGGCAAGGGGGGCTTGGTATGAAAATTAATCAGATCATCCGTGAAAAGCGGAAAGAATTATCCCTGACCCAGGAACAGATCGCAGAATTTTTAGGCGTATCCACGCCGGCTGTCAGCAAGTGGGAGAGGGGCAGCACCTATCCCGACATCACCCTGCTGCCCGCCCTGGCCCGTTTGCTCAGAACGGACCTGAACACGCTGCTGTCCTTCAGCGATGACCTGTCAGACATTGAGATTAAAAATTTTGTGAATGCGCTGGATCAGACCATTCAGGAGCGGGGCTATGACGCGGCGTTCCAAAAAGCACTCCACAGGATACGGGAATATCCCACCTGCGAAAAGCTGATCTTTTCTGTGACGCTCTACTTGGAGGGGGCCCTTGCGCTCTATAACGTATCAGAGAGCGGGCAGTACCGGGAAGCCTATGAAGCATTTTACAGGCGTTTGGCTGCAAGCGACACTCCGGAAATCAGGGATACCGCCGCCGGCATGTTGATCTCCTATGCGCGTAATCGAGGGGATTTTTCAAAGGCAGAGGAGCTGATCCGCGACCTGCCGTTCTCCGCGATCGACAGAGAGGAGCAGCTTGCCATTCTTTACCAGCAGCAGAAGCGGTACGGGGACGCGGAAAAAATCTGGGAGCGCCGGGTGCTTCGGGGCGCATCGGAGATGCAGACCGCCCTAATCAATCTGCTGGAGACCGCGCTGCTGGAGGAGCGGGAGAGTGACGCGGCCTTTTTGGCAGACGTGTATGAAGCCCTTACCCGGCAGCTTTGTTTTCCGGAGTGGATGTGCTGCAATGCCCATTTGCAGCTTGCCCTGGCGAAAAAGGACCGGGAGAGGAGTCTGTCGGTTCTCCAAAAGATGCTGCCCGCCATGAAGAACGAATGGCATCCGCAGGACTGCCCGCTGTATCGCAGCGCAGGGTGCGGCGCTTCCGCGGATTTTTCGAGCAAGCTGGCGCAAAAAATCTGCGATGAGCTGATGAACAGTGAGGAATACGCGTTTCTCCGCGGCGGGGCAGGGCTTGAGGCGCTCATCCCGCAATGAGGGCGCATTTCTTCCCGCCGGAGAGCATTGCACACGAATGAAATCAGAAACGATACAGGAGGAGTCCCTATGCTTGACAAAATCCCTGCGCCAGAAGAGATGACCGCTTTGGTTGGAAAACCCCTGTACGATGTATGGAATAAGCTCTGCGCCTCCATTGATGAGAAATATGACATGGAGCGTCTGTGGAATACAGGCGGCAAGGCGTGGAAATATGAGTATAAATACCGCCGGGGCGGTAAAACGCTGTGCGCATTATACGCAAGAGAGAACTGCGTGGGGTTTATGGTTATCCTGGGGAAGGACGAGCGGTTAGCATTTGAAGCGGACCGGGAAAATTACTCGGAAGAGGTCCAGGCGCTCTACGACGCCGCGCAGACCTATCACGATGGGAAATGGATCATGTTCGAGCCCGTGGATACCTCCCTGTTTCAGGATTTCATCAGGCTGCTGGGCATCAAAAGAAAGCCAAACAGGAAGCATGGCGGCTGACCTCCGGCTCACCGGGCGGCAAAAATTCGAGATTTTCCCTTTGCAAACTGTCTGATTCTGTGCTATACTGCCGCAATATCCATGAAAAGGAAAGGAGCTGACGGCCGTGCCGCCTATCTTCGGCGCTCTGGAGGCCGGCGGGACCAAGATGGTCTGCGCCGCAGCCACGGCCCAGGGCCAGATCCTGGACCGGCTGACCATCCCTACCCGCACGCCCCAAGAGACCATCCCGGAGCTCCTGGCCTTTTTCCGGGATAAGGGCCTGTCCGCCCTGGGCGTGGGCAGCTTCGGCCCCCTGGAGCTGGACCCCCGGAGCCCGGACTACGGCGTTATCCAGGCCGCGCCCAAGGCAAGCTGGCGGGGCTGCCCCATTCTGGCCCTCCTCCGGGACGGCCTGGGCCTGCCCGTGGGCCTGGACACGGACGTAAACGCCGCCGCCCTGGGGGAGACCCTCTGGGGCAGCGCCCGGGGGACCGCCTGCAGCGTCTACATTACTGTAGGCACCGGGGTGGGCCTGGGCGTCGTCATCGGCGGCAGGCCCCACCACGGGATGCTCCACCCAGAGGGGGGCCACGTGCCGGTGACCCGCCAGAGCGGAGACCCCCTGGACCCCGGGGTCTGCGATTTTCATCCCAGCTGTCTGGAGGGGCTGGCCAGCGGCCCGGCCATCGCCCGCCGGTGGGGCCGGCCCGCCCAGGAGCTGGGGGACCGGCCGGAGGTCTGGGCCCTGGAGGCGAACTATCTGGCCCAGGCTGTCTGCGGCTACATCATGACCCTCTCCCCGGAGCGGGTCATCCTGGGGGGCGGGGTCATGCACCAGCCCCAGCTCCTCCCCCTGGTGCGCCGGGAGACGGCCCGGCTGCTGGGGGGCTATCTGCCGGGCCGGGGGCTGGCGGACCTGGATACCTACATCGTCGCCCCCGGCCTAGGGGATGACCAGGGGATCCTGGGGTGCGTCCAGCTGGCGGCGGACGCCTATCTTGCGAGCGGAGGTGCGCTTTGAGCAGTAGAGAACCCATCTTTTTAGAGCCCGTGTTCCAGGAGAAGATCTGGGGCGGGGACCGGCTGCGGACCAGCTTTGGCTACGACATCCCCAGCGGACATACCGGGGAGTGCTGGGCCATCAGCGGCCACCCCGGCGGAGACTGCCGGATCAAGGGCCGGCCCGGCCAGACCCTGGGGGGCCTGTGGCGGGAGGAGCGGGCGCTGTTCGGCGGCCTTGCGGGGGAGGGCTTCCCCCTGCTGGTGAAGCTGCTGGACGCCCGGGAGGATCTGAGCATCCAGGTCCACCCGGACGACAGCTACGCCCACCTCCACGAAAACGGCGCGTCCGGCAAGACCGAGTGCTGGTACATACTGGACTGCGATCCTGACGCCACCATCATCATCGGCCACCACGCCCGCAGCCCCCGGGAGCTGCGGGAGATGGTGGAGGGGAAGCGGTGGGGGGAGCTCCTCCGGGAGGTCCCCGTCCGTCCGGGGGACTTCTTCCAGATTGACCCGGGCTGCGTCCACTCCATCCGCGGGGGCACCCTCCTGCTGGAGACCCAGCAGAGCAGCGACGTGACCTACCGCTTCTACGACTATGACCGCCTCTCCGGAGGCAGGCCTCGCCCCCTCCACATTGAAGAGAGCCTCGCGGTGACCCAGTCGCCCTTCCGGCCCCGGGAGCTCCGCCCCCAGACCCGCCGGGAGGGGGACGCCCTGGTGACGGAGCTTGTCCGCTGCCCCTGCTACACCGTGTACCGGGCCGTGCTGGACGGCCGCTGGCAGCGGGACTGGGACGCGCCCTTTGTCAATATCAGCGTTCTGGACGGCCGGGGCGCGCTGGACGGGACCCCGGTGGAGAGAGGGGACCACCTGCTGCTGCCCGCCGGATACGGAACCATGACCCTGGAGGGGCGGCTGGAGCTGATCTGCTCCCACCTGTAGTACTGATTAACAGAAACAGAAAAGGATATGATGCAGAGAATGGAAGAAATCAAAAGCCCCCTCTCCGCGTCCCTGGAGGAGACCGTCCAGGGCCTGCCCCAGGCGGTGGAGGCGGTGGGCGCGGCCCTGGCGGAGCGGTACTACGTCCCTCTGGCGGAGCAGTCCCTGCCCCCGGAGGACGGCCGCCCCCCTGAATCGGAGGGAGCGGAGCTGGAGCAGGCGGTGGAGGCGGAGCTGGAGAGCCTGCGCCAGGCCTCCCGGACCCTGGCCCAGGCCTATCAGGCGGCGGACAACGCCGCCGACGAGCTGGGGGCCCGCCTGCGGGACATGCGCACGGCCCGGGACCGGAAGTGGTACGTCCCCAATCCCCCCGCCAACGCGGCCATTGATCTGGAGGAGGCCAAGCAGGACCACTTCGCCCAGGGCCTGGGCCTGTACAAGGTGCTGCTCATCTGCATTGCCGGCAGCTTTGCCGGCGTGGTGGTGGAGATGCTCTGGTGCCTGGTGACCAACGGCTACATTGAGAGCCGGGCCGGTCTGGTCTACGGCCCCTTCAACCTCCTCTACGGCGCGGGGGCGGCCCTGCTGACCGTATGCCTGTACAAGTACCGCAACCGGGGCTACCAGCTCTCCTTTGCCGGCGGCTTTCTGGTGGGGAGCGTGCTGGAGTACGTCTGCTCCTGGGGCCAGGAGGTCCTGCTGGGCTCCCGGTCCTGGGACTACAGCCACATGCCCCTGAACATCAACGGCCGCATCTGCTTTGTCTACTCCCTCTTCTGGGGCGCGCTGGGCATCCTCTGGATCAAGGACCTGTACCCCCGCATGGCCAAGTATATCCTCAAGATCCCCAACCGGGCGGGCAAGATCCTCACCTGGGCGCTGACTGCGTTTCTCATCGTCAACGCCATCGTCTCCTGCGTGGCCGTAGGCCGCTGGTCCAGCCGGGTGGAGGGACAGCCCCCCGCCGGTCCCTTCTGGAGCTTTGTGGACCAGCGGTTCCCGGACGAGCGGATGGAGCGGATCTTCGCCAACATGGAGTTTGGAAAAAAGTAACAGACCGCCCTCAGACAGTGACAGAACGGTAACAAAAACTTTTTCGATTTCCCGAAAATATACGCCCGCCGCCCCCCGGGAGGACCCCCGGAGGGCGGCTTTTCTGTCCCGCCGCCCGGAGACCGCCCCCTCTGAATTGTGCGAAAAACAGCCGTTTTCATCGGATAATATCCATATTTGCGCAAAAACAGGAAGGAAAGCGTGAAAGGAAAAATTCCTTTCACGGAATTTCGCGGGAGGTGTTGACAGATGGAAAACAGTATGTTACAATTTGGTTACAAAAATGACAAACGGAGAAAGAAGGTTGCTGCCAAATGCCTCAGAAAACGGAAGGCCTGATGTACAAGAATCATCCCCTGCGCCGTATCGACAAGATGATCTACTACGGCTCCATGGCGGATTCCCACATCATCGTGATGCAGGTGAAGGAGACCCGGCGGGAGAAGGACCTGGATGTTGCCAGCAAGATCTCCGTGGAGCTCCAGCGCACGGCTCCGGATTTGAAGAGCCGCGACCGGGTGGTCAAGCGCAGCGAGAAGAGCAGCCTGTATGACGCCATGGATATCTCCGCCATCTGGCTGGAGCGGGCCCTGGCGGGCAGGTAATCATCAGCTTTACAAATGATACGACAGGGAAGGACAGTACACATGAGGAAGACGTTCAGCAAGGCAGTTGTTCTGGCCGCCATGGCCGCTATTTTCCTGACCGCTACGGCCGCGGCCGCAGAGACCGGCACCGTCACCGGCAGCTCCCTCCGCATCCGGCAGGAGCCCTCCACCCAGTCGGAGGCCCTGGCCCAGCTCAACGCCGGCACCCAGGTCCAGATTCTGGACGATCTGGGCGACTGGTACCAGATCAGCTGGGGCAGCTACTCCGGCTACGTCTCCGCCGACTACATAAGCCGCTCCTCCACCTCCACCAGCACCCCCGCCGCCCCCGCCCCCTTCGCCCAGGCGGCCATCGGCCAGCTGGGCGCGGTCACCGGCACGGGCGTGAACTTCCGCTCCGCCCCCTCCACGGACGCCTCTGTCTACTACATCCTCAGCCAGGGCTCCCAGATGACCATCACCGGCGTGTCCGATGGCTGGTGCAAAATGGATGACGGCAGCCAGGAGGGCTACGTCAACGCCGACTATGTGTCTGTCAACGGCATCCCCCTGGTGGATCCCAAGGGCATCATTACCGGCGACTGCGTGAACATCCGCTCCATCCCCTCCACGGACGGCGACATTGTCTCCAAGGTCTACGGCGGCGCGCTGGTGGATCTGCTGAGCCTGGAGAACGGCTGGTACGCTGTGTCCTACGGCGGCGCGGTTGGCTACATAAGAAACGACTGTCTCTCCGTCTACACCGGCAGCAGCGCCAGCGGCGTGGGCGCGGCCATTGCTGAGACCGCGCTCCAGTACCTGGGCACTCCCTACGCCTACGGCGGGGCCTCCTCCAGAGGGTTTGACTGCTCCGGCTTCACCATGTACGTGCTCAGCCAGCACGGCTACAGCGCCCCCCACTCCGCCACCTCCCAGTGGAACAGCACGGGCACCTATGTGGAGCGCTCTGACCTCCAGCCCGGAGATCTGGTCCTGTTCTGCGATCCCTCCCGGAGCAACGGCAAGGCCTGCTCCCATGTGGGCATCTATATTGGCGACAACGAGTTCGTCCACGCCTCCTCCGGCTCCAGCGGCAAGTATGTGCGCATCAGCAGCCTCAGCGAGGACTATTACAACGGCTACTACGTGGGCGCCAAGCGGGTGGCCTGAGCGCCGCCTCTCATCTGAAAATGGACATGCCGTGCCCCGTGGGGCGCGGCATGTTTTCCGTATTTGGGGGACAGGAAGCTTATTCCAGACGGCTCTGGATCAGCTGACATACAGGGAGCGCCGGCGCGCCCCTGTGCCCGGAACCCCCTTCTTGACGGCGCGGCGGGGAACCGGAGCGCATTTTCTCCCGGTTGCTTTTTTCCGCGGGCTGTGATAAGATGTGCCAAAGGCCCCGGAGAAGCCGGGGAGATCAATTCGCCAGAAGCGGGAGGAATACAGCATATGGAGCGCATACAGGAGCTAGTGGATTTCGCCATGGAGCAGGCCGTGGACCTGCTGGGGGTGGACAGCCCCTCGGGCTACACAAAAAACGCGGCGGAGCGGGTGATGGCCGCTTACCGTCAGATGGGCTACAGGCCGGAGATGACGGTAAAGGGCGGCGTGCTGGTGTGCCTGAATCCGGACGCGCCGGAGGCGGACAGCATTCTGCTGGAGGCCCATCTGGACACCCTGGGCGGCATGGTGAAGGAGATCTCCTCCACCGGGCGGCTGCATCTGACCAACCTGGGGGGCATGAACCCCAACAACGGGGAGGCGGAGAATGTGCGCATCATCACCCGGTCCGGGAAGACCTACACCGGCACCTTCCAGCTGAAAAACGCCTCCATCCACGTCAATGCCAAGTACAACGACACCCGCCGCAGCTATGACGATATGGAGGTGGTCATCGACGAGGAGGTCCGCACCCCGGCGGACGTGGAGGCCCTGGGGATCATGACCGGGGACATTGTCTGCTTTGATCCCCGGACCGTGGTGACCCCCTCCGGATTCATCAAGAGCCGGTTCCTGGACGACAAGCTCTCCGTAGCCATTCTGCTGGCCCAGGCCAAGCAGGCCGCGGCGGGGGACGGGAGCCTGAACCGCCGGGTGTGGCACCATGTCACCGTATTCGAGGAGGTGGGCCACGGCGCGTCCGCCAGCGTGCCCGCCGGGGTCACGGAGGCCCTCAGCGTGGACATGGGCTGCGTGGGCGCGGGCCTGGGGTGCGATGAGTTCAAGGTGTCCATCTGCGCCAAGGACAGCCACGGCCCCTACCACTACGATGTGGTCAGCGGCCTCATCGACGCGGCCCGCCGGGCCGGCGCGGACTTTGCCGTGGACGTATATCCTCAGTACGGCTCCGACGTAGAGGCCAGCCTCCGGGCCGGCCACGACATCCGCCACGGCCTCATCGGCCCCGGCGTATACGCCTCCCACGGCTACGAGCGCAGCCACCGCCGGGGCGTGGAGAACACCCTGAAGCTGCTGGACGCCTACCTGGCATAAGCTCTCCCCCAATGAAAGACCCCGCCGTCTTTGGAGAAGACGGCGGGGTGTTATTTTGCTATTTTCCAATCCGGGCCTGGAGCTCCGCCAGGGTCACCTGGTAGGCCTCCCGCTCGTGGGGCAGCACGGGCAGGCGCTCCGGCGCCTCCCAGCCCTTCCGGGCGAAGAGGCGGCGGAGGACGAGGTCCAGGAAGTCCGGGTTCTTCACCAGAACCGGGCCGGTGATGTGGGTGGCCAGCACGTCTCCGGACACATATCCCTCCGGCCCGTGGTCCGCCTCGTTGCCAAAGCCCAGGGGCAGCTCCCGGAAGAGGGGGGTGGTGATCCCCCGGGTGACGCTGCACTTGTTCATAAAGCCCACCGCCGGCGCGTCCCACAGCGCGGACAGGGCCACCACGTCCTCGGGCGCCCGCCTATCCGTCTCCACGGTGGTAAAATCCGCCAGGGCCAGACCCGGCCAGACCCGGCCCGCCGCGTCGGTCACGGACGCGCCCAGGGTCTCCATGGCGTTTCCGGTGAAGAGGACCAGGGCTCTCCGGTCCACAGCGGCCAGGAGGGCGTCCCGGTGGGGGAGCAGGCCCTCCATGGCCCGCTTCTGTCCCCGCTCCGTGCCCGCGCCCATGTAGATCATGTCCGCTCCGGCGAAGTCCGGGGCTTCTCCCGCCGCCGCGGCCCGGAGGGATACAGTCACGCCCAGGGCCTCCAGGTGGCGGCGCAGCACCGCCAGGTTGGCGTACTCGCCGTAGAGGCTCATAAACTCTGGGTACAGGTGCAGAATGGTCAGTTCCATGGTGATCTCCTCCTCACTGGTCCCGCCGGACCAGATTCAGCAGCTTGTCCCGGTCGGAGAAGCAGGTCACCACATACAGCGGCTCCTGCCCGCCGTCCTCCGCCAGCGCGCCGGCGGCCTGGGCCACGGCGTCATAGCAGACGATCCTCTCCGGCGGTATGCCGGTGTAGTCGAACCGCAGGGCCAGATCGTTGACGTACTTCCCGCACAGGATCACCTTCTCCACGTGGTCCCGGTTGAGCAGGTCAAAGTCGATGTCCCAGAGCCAGCTGGTCTCGCCGGTGAAGTACTTCCGGCTGATGGCGTCCACGATGATGAGCACACGGCAGGGCTCCTCTGTGCGGGCGATATAGCCCAGGTTGGTGTCGTAGGCCACAGAGTTCTCGTGCTTGCTGGTGAGGAGGGTGCCGTGGTGCCCGCCCAGGGTGAACTGGACCATGCGGCCGTTTTTCAGCACGTAGTTGTTGATGACCCTGGCCATGGTCTCCCGGTCCGCCCCGGCCAGGGAGCAGACGGACCATGCGGCCAGGATGTTGTAGACGTTGTAGATACTCTTGAAGGCAAGGGAGATCTCCGTCTCCCCGTCCAGGGTGAGCGTCCCCGCCGGGAGGTCCAGGGCCGTGACGGCGAAATCCGGGTCATGGCGGCAGTGGCCGCAGCTGCGGCAGCGGTAGTGGCCGATGTGCTCATAGTGGTAGCAGCTGTAGTCCATGGGTCCGCCGCAGAGGGGACAGCGGGCCCCGTCGTGGTACACGCCCCGGTGGTTTTTGGTGCTGATGGAGCACTCCTCCAGGCCGAACCATTTCACCCTTCCGTGGTCCCGGGCAAAGCAGGACACCAGGGGGTCGTCGGCGTTGAGGACCAGGGTGGTATCCGGGTGGATGGCGGGGAGGATGGCGTCATAGACCCACTCCGGGTGGCCGTTGCGGGTGAGCTGGTCCCGGTAGAGGTTGGTGATGACGAAGTGGGTGGGGTGGAAGAAGCGGAAGGAGCGGCGGGCGTAGCGCTCATCGCTCTCCAGCAGCAGCACGTCCCCCCGCATCCGGCCGGAGAGCGAGCTGCTGCACAGGATGAGGGTGGTCACGCCCTCAATCTGGTTGGAGCCCTCCTCGTTGTACACCACGGTCCTGCCGCTTGCGCGGAGGATGGCGGCAATCATCTCCACGGTGGAGGTCTTTCCGTTGCTGCCGGTGACGGCGATGATGCAGCCGGGCAGCTTCACCCGGCCCAGCACATCCGGGCAGATTTTCAGGGCGTACTGGCCGGGCAGGCTGCTGCCCTTGCCCACCAGCTTGCCGATGAAGCGGAGGAGCTTGCAGACGATAATAGCCAGGATCATTCTCATTGGGGCAACTCTCCCTCTGTTTTTTGTTATCATTCTTTTTCTTAAAAGAAAAAGGAATCAAAAAAGAATTTTAGAGACTCTGGCGGTTCAGCGCTTTCCGCGAGGCCGGTCCCCACAGCCGGGATGACTTTCTTTGTACGCAAACCTAATCCGCCAGAAATGCCTCCACCGCCCGGTTAAAGGCCTCCGGGTTTTTGGCGGCAATGAAGTGGTCCCCAGGGATCCGCTCCAGTCTTGCGTCGGGGAGGCTGGCGGCGATGCTTTGGGTGTGCCGGTCCCGAATCATATCCCTGGTCCCAACAATCACCAGGGTGGGGACCCGCAGCGCGCTCAGCGCCGCCGGGTTGATGTGGGGCTCCTTGACCATCAGCCCCAGAATCTCGGCGTTCTGCCGGGCCTGGGGACTCCTCCGGGCGAAGAGAGAGGCGATGCGCCAGCCCAGCACAATGGGGATCTGCACATGGGCCTTCACCCCGGCGGGGCTCAGGTTGGCCCCGTTCAGCACCAGCCGCCGGATCCGCTCCTGGTGGGCCAGCGCGAAGGTGAGGGCGATGTTGCCCCCGTCGCTGAAGCCCAGAACGTCCGCTTTTTCGATGCCCTGGCCGTCCATGAAGTCCAGAAGGTCCCGGGCAAACTGGGCCATGGTGAAGGGCGCGTCCCCTCGGGGGGACTGGCCGTGGCCCCGGGTGTCCAGGGCGTAGACTGTGCGGAACGCGGAGAAATGGTCCAGCTGGCGGACAAAGTAGCTCCCGTCCTCGCCGTTGCCGTGGAGCAGCAGCAGGGGCGGTCCGTCTCCCCGGCGGACAAAGTGCGGGACGTATGCCATGGCATATCCTCTCCTGTTTTGCAGATGTTTTATCAGCAGCCGTCTTTGCAGGCGGAGATGAGAGGGCGCCGCTCACCGCTCCAGCCAGATCATCAGCGCCGCCACGTCCGCCGGGGACACGCCGGAGATCCGGGCCGCCTGTCCCAGATTCAGCGGCCGCACGGCGGCCAGCTTCTCCCGGGCCTCCAGCCGCAGCCCCTGAATGGAGCCGTAGTCCAGCTCCGGCGGCAGGGCCCGCCGCTCCATGCGGCGCAGCTCCTCCACCTCCTCCATCTGCCGGCGGATGTACCCCTCGTACTTCACGGAGATCTCCACCTGCTCCGCCACCTCGGCGGGCAGCTCCGGCATGTCCGGGTCAAACTGCCGCAGATCCCTGTAGCGGACCTGGGGCCGCCGCAGCAGGGCCGCCAGGGGCGCGCCGTCGGAGACGGGCGTTGTGCCGTGCCGGGTGAGAAAGCCGTTCAGGGCCGGGGAGGGGGCCACGCCATGGGCGTTCAGCCGCTTGATCTCCCGGGCCACGGCGGCGTACTTGGCCTCCACCCGGGCCATCCGCTCCTCCGACACCAGCCCCAGGCGGCGGCCCACCGGGCAGAGGCGGGCATCCGCGTTGTCCTGGCGCAGCAGCAGCCGGTACTCGCTGCGGCTGGTCATCATGCGGTAGGGCTCGTCCGTGCCCTTGGTGACCAGATCGTCGATGAGGGCTCCAATGTAGCTCTGGCCCCGGGAGAGGATCAGGGGCTCCCGGCCGTCCAGGGCCAGGGCGGCGTTGGCCCCGGCCACAAAGCCCTGGACCGCCGCCTCCTCGTAGCCCGAGGAGCCGCAGAACTGTCCCGCCCCGTACAGGCCCGGGATCCGCTTTGTCTCCAGGGTTGGGCGCAGCTCCAGGGGGTCCACGCAGTCGTACTCAATGGCGTAGGCCGGGCGCATCATCTCCGCCCGCTCCAGGCCGGGAATGGTGTGGAGCATCTCCAGCTGCACCTCCTCCGGCATGGCGGAGGAGAAGCCCTGGATGTACAGCTCCTCCGTATCCAGGCCCATGGGCTCGATGAACAGCTGGTGGCGGGGCTTGTCCGCGAACCGGGTCACCTTGGTCTCAATGGAGGGGCAGTAACGGGGCCCCACCCCCTCGATAGCCCCGCTGTGCATGGGGGAGCGGTCCAGGTTCTGCCGGATGATCCGGTGGGTGTCCTCATTGGTGTAGGTGAGGTAGCACACGGCCCGGTTGACCGGGGCCTCCCTGGTCTCAAAGGAGAAGGGCATGGTATCCAGGTCCCCGTCCTGGCGCTCCATTTTGGAGAAATCCACGGTGCGGGCGTTGACCCGGGGCGGGGTGCCGGTCTTGAACCGGCGCAGGGAGAGACCCAGCTCCCGCAGGCAGTCCGTCAGGGCCTGGGCGGCGAACATACCGTCCGGCCCGCCCGCCCGGACGCACTGGCCCACAATGGTCCTGCCGTTTAAGTAGGTGCCGGAGCAGACGATGGCCGCGTCCACCGCGAACGCCGCCCCGGTCTGGAGGACCACATGGCTCACCCGGCCCCCGGTCAGGCGGATGGCGGTGACCTCCCCCTGGCGGAGGGTCAGGTTCTCCTGGCGCTCCAGGGTGCGCTTCATGATCTCCTGGTACCGCCGCCGGTCCGCCTGGGCCCGGAGGCTGTGGACGGCGGGGCCCTTGCCCCGGTTGAGGAGCCGGTACTGGATACATGCCTCGTCGGCGGCCCGGGCCATCTCGCCGCCCAGGGCGTCCAGCTCCCGGACCAGGTGGCCCTTGCCGGTGCCGCC
>ERZ779637.44-NODE-44-length-83084-cov-11.598381_pt1 | contig 83084 bp, 81 predicted proteins | sample MGYA00514196_ERZ779637 | MGnify/ENA primary metagenome ERZ779637 (study PRJEB29562, sample SAMEA4376700) | mouse gut metagenome | isolation source: Cecum | study: EMG produced TPA metagenomics assembly of the A DSS colitis mouse model was used to assess the...
TTGACGTGCATTACAATTTCATTGGCGAAATTGATTTTTCCCCGGAATACAGCCAAGTTAGCAGACAGACAACCGCATAACGCCACAGCATCATGCGGTTGCCTATTCTATTCATAAAATGTTCTTTATGCGTACTGTCCATTATCTCCATTTATATTGTAGAATGGCACTTGATAATCAACTCTGTCTTTCAAAGAGAACGAAGCAAATTCCTCGGAAGCAAAAAAATCCAAATATACACGCATATCTCTCTTAAAATAATTTATCCAATCCGTAACAGAATAGTTGGGATTAAATATGATTGTTGCAGCTAAATTGTAATCAGAACCATTCGCCATCATGTCACAGCCATATTTTTGCATAATTGTATTTCTTGCGTTAATATGTTCCATAGTAATCTTGTCAGGTGTTAATTGATCTACTAAGTTCAGTGTCTCCTCGTCACCCTCCGCCCACAATATGGCTTCTTGTCTGAAAGCCTCCTCATTTTCCAGGTAATCAACAAGCTGTCCTGTTCCAATAAAGCACTCATAGTATTCCGGGTATTCAAGTACCAGATTGGCTCCGAAAACAGATCCCCACGAATGCCCAAGAACTGTAATCTTGTCCTTCGAAAGGTAATCCAGCAGGAACTCAGTTACTTCTTTTCCATCTGTCATAAATAATTCTCGCGTCAGTACGATATCATTCTGTTGCGCATCATAGCTTTTCCCGCAATTCCGCTGATCCCATGTTACCACAGTATATACATCTGCCCATTTCCTCGTAAACACATAATCAATATCACTTGTTGCCGATCCTGGGCCTCCATGCAAATACAGCAGGACAGGATTATCTGTGTCCTCCCCATAAATATTTATCCACTGCTTCGATCCATTAACATCTATGTACATCGACTCGTTTATACCGCCATCCGGTGTTTTGCTGTAAATTGCTGTCCCTATCGCTCTAACTAAAAAGAATGTCAAAATCAACGCTAAAATAACAAATGCTATCCATTTTAATATGTTGAATATTATACATTTTTTCTTCATCTTCATATCCCCCACAACTCTCGATTCGCCGATTTGCTGTAAGCCAAGCATGCCGCCAATACGAATAATACTCACCCCTCATTGATAGGCGTTGGCAGCTGAAGGCCCTCAGCCCATCAGTGCGCCGGCGCAGCTCCGCCCAATGCGCAGGCCGCCGGCAGGCGCTCACTTCATGTCACCGCTCACCGCAAAGACCGCCGCAGTGCGGAAGGTCTCCCCCCTCCGCTCCGTCTCCAGCCGGCCGCCGCACCGCTCCATCAGCTCCGACATGGTAGGCAGGCCCACGCCGTGGCTGTCCCGGCGGTCCGGATCCGGCCGGACCCGGTTCTCCGCGGCCACGGTCACCGTCCCGGGCCCCCTCTCCACGGAGAAGGTCACCGGGCTGGCCGGGTCCCCGTACTTGCACAGGTTGGAGAAGAGGTTGTCAAACACCCGCACGGCGTCCTCCGGCCGCAGGTAGAGCCGGAAGGGCTCCGTGAACACCGGCTGCGGCGCCTGAAATCCCTCCCGCTGGAGGTCCCCGCACACCTCCGAGAGGATCTGCCCCAGCAGCTGCGCCCCGTCCACCAGCTCCGGCTCCCGGGCCAGGGCCTCCCTGCTGTCCGGCACCTGGGCCCGGTCAAAGAGCTGGTCCGTCATGCCCTTGATCTGCTCTGCCTTCTCGGCGGCCAGACGGAGATATTTCTCCCGCTCCTCCCCGCTCTGGCACCGGCGGAGGATCTCCAGGTAGCCCATCAGCTTGGTCAGGGGGGTGCGCAGATCGTGGGACAGGCCGGTGATGAGCCGCCCCGTGGCCCCCACCGCCTCCCGCTCCCCCTCCAGCCGCTCCAGAACGCTCAGCCGCAGCCGCTCGATGTCCGCCCCCAGCCGGCTCAGCTCGTCCCGGCCCGGAGCCCGGATGCTGTGGGACAGATCCCCGGCCATCAGGGCCCCGGTCTCCCGGCTCAGCGCCTCGATGCGCCGCAGCAGATGGAGGATGTAGGGCACCACCACGGCGCAGAAGACCACCGCCGCCAGGACCAGGGCCGCAATCCGGACCAGCCCCTCCAGCCATGCCCAGTTGGGCGCCGCCGTCAGATACAGCTCTCCGTCCGCGCACCGGAGGGGCTCCATATATATGGACACGCTGCCGTCCGTGCTCATCTGGCTCATGGAGACCGCCACCGCCCCCTCCTCCTCCCAGTCTCCCACCACCACGCTGTAGATGGTTGTGGACGGATCGGCTCCCTCCCAGCCCGGATCCTCCAGCACCTGCCGGACGCTCATCCCCGACTCTATGACATAGGCCTGATAGGCCTGAACCGATGTTTCCTGCCGCTCCCGCAGAAGGGCTGTAAACCACTCGCTCCGGAGCAGCCACGCCGCCCCGTATCCGGACACCAGGCAGTAGACCGCCAGCGCCAGCGCCAGGGCCAGCAGGGACGCCCCCACCAGCTTTAATCCCAGCCGGGATATTCTCCTATCCAACGCGATACCCCTTTCCCCATACGGTCTTGATATACTCCGGGTGGCGGGGGTCCGGCTCCACCTTCTCCCGCAAACGGCGGATGTGGACCATGACCGTGTTGCCGGAGGAGGCGAAGTAGGGCTCCTGCCAGACGCTCTCATAGAGATTTTGCAGGGAGAAGATCTTCCCCTGGTGCTCCACCAGCAGCCGGAGGATGCGGTACTCCGTCTCCGTCAGATCCAGCTCCATGTCGCTGCGCCAGGCCATGTTGCTGGTGAGGTTCACCCGCAGGCCGCACCACTCCGCCTCCTCTGCGGCCGCCTCGGGCTTGCCCTTGTAGACCTGGTAGCGGCGCAGAAGGCCCTTCACCCGGGCCAGCAGCTCCGGGTAGGAGAAGGGCTTGGCCAGATAGTCGTCCCCGCCGCTGGCATAGCCCATGGTGAGATCCGACTCCCGGCTCTTGGCCGTGAGAAACAGCACCGGCACGTTCCACCGCTCCCGCAGCCGCAGGCACACCTGATAGCCCCCCAGCCCCTCCATCATCACGTCCAGGATCACCAGCTCCACACCGCCATTACAGCCGTCCAGATAGGCCAGGGCCTCCTCCCCGCCGCTGGCCTCCGCCACGTCGAACCCCTCGCCGGTGAGCAGCACCCGCAGCACCTCCCGGATCTCCTCGTCGTCGTCCACGATCAGGATCTTGTCCGCCATTGTCCGTCCTCCCGCCTGTTTTCCCCCATTGTATCGTCAAATAACTCGAAAAACAGCGCTGCTGTTTTTCAGGCGGGCAAAGCCCGCCTGCGTGTGGAACACGCTGGATTTGACGATGAAATCCAAACCAAGGCCGCAAAAGCGGCCTGCCCAGGCATTCAGCCTGGGCGCTTGAAAAGAAGCAGAGCTTCTTTTCAAGCGGTTTGATTATAAAAGCCTGCGGCCCAGTCCGCAAGGTCCGGGCCGCAGGTTTAAGATAAAATTAAGATTCTCCGGCGCTGGACACCGCCTGCCCGGTGTGGAAGAAGTAGAGGATCCGCTCCGCCACGGGCATCCCCAGGATCTTCTCCAGGGCCTGGCTGTAGGCCTCCAGCTGGGGCCGGTAGTAGGCCGCCTTCTCCGGCAGGGTCTTCTCGGTGATCCGGTCCGTCTTGAAGTCCACCACCGTGATCTGCCCGTCCTTCACCGCGTACAGGTCCACCACCCCCTGGAGCAGCACCTCGTCCTCCTCCCCCAGATCCGGGTAGTACTCCCCCGCCGGCACCAGCAGGCTGAATCGGGCCTCCCGCTCCACCCGGTCCGCCTGCCTCAGCCTCCGGGCCAGGGGGGACGCCAGGAACCGCTCAATGGCCCCCCGGTCCACCGCCTCCGCCTGCTCCCGGGTCATCAGCCGGCGGCCCACCAGATCCGCCACCGTCGCCGCCACGTCTCCCCGCTCCAGGTCCAGATGCTGCATGACCAGGTGCATGGCCGTGCCCCGGGCCTCCGGGCCCAGGGGCTGCTGCCCGGACAGGAACCGGGGCGCGGCAAAGGCGCGGCGGGCGTAGGGCTGCACGGTGTCCTCGGCAATCTCCTTGTCCTTCTCCCGGCCCTTGAGCTGGGTGGCCGTCAGCTTGGTGGGGGCGGCGCAGGCCGCCAGGTGGGGGTAGACGAAGTCCAGCGCCTCCCGGTCCACCGGAAGGCCGGTCCCCTCCTCCCTCTCAGCCCTCTCCCGGGGCTCCTCCAAGGGCCGGGGCGAGGCGTAGGGGACGCCATCGTGGACCGCCGCCACCCAGGGCGTGTCCTCCGCCGGGACCCAGTCCCCCTCCTCCAGTCCCGCCGCCTCACGCAGAGGCGCAGCCTCCGGCCGCCGCAGCAGGGGCAGCAGAATCCACTCGGCCATGGACTTGGCCCCCGCCGCCATCTCCGGCGGCAGCCGGTCCGTCCCCCGGGGGACCATGGAGGTGAGGGCTGTGAGGGCGGACAGGGTCCTCTCCGCCGCCGCCACGGTGGCGGTCATGATGAGCTTCTCCTTGGCCCGGGTCATGCCCACGTACAGCACCCGCATCTCCTCCTCCCGCATCTCCCGGCTCAGCCGGTCCGCCAGGGCCTCCCGGGCGATGGTGGGGTAGCGGATGCGCCGGTCCAGGTCAATGAACATGGGGCCCAGGCCCAGCTTGGGGTGGACCAGCACCGGCTCCCGGAGATCCGCAGTGTTGAAGCTCTTGTTGAGATCAGCCAGTATCACAATGGGGAACTCCAGGCCCTTGGAGTGGTGGATGCTCATGATCCGCACCCCGCCGGCCGCGCCCCCCGAGGCCCCGGCGGGCTGCTCCCCGTTTTCCAGCAGAAACCGCAGGTGGCTCACAAAGGCGAACAGGCCCTTGTACCCCGCCCCCTCGAAGGCCCGGGCGTGCTCATAGAGGGCAATCAGGTTCTCCCGCCGCCCCTCCCCACCGGCCATGGCTCCGAACACCCCCAGCACGTTCATCTGGTTGTAGATCCGCCACAGGAGCCGGTGCATGCTCATGTCCTTGGCCAGGCTCCGCAGCTCCTCCAGCTGCCGGAGGAAATCCCGGCAGTCCTGGTCCTCACAGGCCGCCAGGGCCTCGTAGAAGTCCCCCTCCGTGTGCGCGCCGCGGATATGGGCTAGCCGGTCCGGCGTGAACCCCGCCAGGGGGGAGCGGAGCACGGCAATGAGGGGCACGTCCTGGCGGGGATTGTCCAGAATTTGCAGCAGAGCGAACACCACCGCCACCTCCATGGAGGAGAAGAAGTCCTCGTCCTCCTGGACCGCGCAGGGGATGTTCCGCTCCGCCAGGGCCCGGGTGTACAGCCGCAGCCGGGGCCCCGGGGAGCGCATGAGCACCACGATGTCCTCGCACCGGCAGGGGCGCAGGGTCTTGGTCTCCTCGTCCGTAACCGGATACCCCTCCTCCAGCAGGGCGGCGATCCGCTCCGCCGCGAACCGGGCCTCGGCCATGGGCCGGGAGAGGGGCGGTCCCTCCGTGCCCCGCTGGATGGGCAGATCCAGCAGATGGAACTCCGCCGGACAGTCCGTCCGCTCCGGCAGGTAGTCCGCGCCGAAGTGGAGCGCCTCCTGCTCCCCGTAGTCCATGTCCCCCATCTCCCGGCTCATGATGGCCCGGAAGACCACATTCACCGCCTCCAGCACCTCCCGCCGGGAGCGGAAATTCTGGCTGAGGAGAATCCTCCGGGGCTGCCCCTCCTCCGCCTCCGCCGCATCGGGGAACTGGCGGTACTTCTCCAGAAAGATGGAGGGATCCGCCAGGCGGAAGCGGTAGATGGACTGCTTCACGTCCCCCACGGTAAAAAGGGTCCTGCCCCCGTGGGACACGGCGGTGAAGATGCAGTTCTGGACCTCGTTGGTGTCCTGGTACTCGTCCACCATCACCTCCCGGTAGCGGCTGCCCACCAGCTCCGCCAGCTCCGTGGGCTGGCCGTCCTCCCCCAGCAGCAGGCGCACCGCGCAGTGCTCCTGATCCGAGAAGTCGGCCACGTTCCGCCGCAGCTTCTCCCGCCGGTAGGCCTGGGAGAAATCCCCGCACAGCGCCAGCAGCGCGTCCATGGCCGGGGCGGACAGGCGCAGGTCCTCCCCCGCCTCCGCTCCCGTCACGTCCAGGACGGCCCAGGCGCTGTTCATCTCCCCTCTGCACCGGTCCCACAGGGCCTTCATCCGCGTCTTCAGCTCCGGCAGCTCGCACTTGCGGGCGGCGGTGAGGCTGGGGAAGGGCCTCACCCGGTCCCTGGCCTGGTCCCACCCGGAGGCCGCGGCCAGCTCCTCCAGCTGGGCCGCGGCCTGGGCGAAGCCGGGGGCGTAGGCCTTCTCCAGCCGGCCGTCGGCGGCCATCTCCCCCAGGCCCGCCCGGAGCATGGCCGCCCAGTGGGCCGCCCTCCTGGTCAGGGAGGAGAGCAGCTCCCGGCCGCAGACCGTCTCCCCGCCGTCCGGGGGCAGGCTGGCCCAGGCCGCCCGCTGCTCCTCCAGCCACCGCTCCGGGTAGGCGTGGCTCTGGACCTTATTGTACAGCTCCAGCACCAGCTCCTCCAGCCGGCTGTCGTCCCGGCCAAAGCCGAAGGCATCCGCCAGCTGGATCCGGTCCGGGGTCATGTCCGTGTAGAACCCCTCCAGCACCCGGGGCAGCACCCGGCGGCGCAGCAGCGTGGCCTCGTTATCGTCCAGCACCCGGAAGTCCGCCGTCAGCCCCCGCTCCCCGCCGAAGTCCATCAGGTGGATGTTCTCCCGCAGCAGGGCGGTGCAGAAGGCGTCGATAGTCTTGATGTCCGCCTGGTAGACCAGCATCAGCTGGCGCTGGAGGTGACGGTCATTGGGCCGGTCCGCCATGCGCACGCTCAGCTCCTGGGCGATGCGCTCCCGCAGCTCCGCCGCCGCGGCCCGGGTGTAGGTGATGATGAGGAAGTCGTCCATGTCCGCCCGCTCCTCCCCCAGCACCCGGCAGAACAGCCGCTCCACCAGCACCTTTGTCTTGCCGCTGCCCGCGGCGGCGGACACCAGCAGCCGCCCGCCCCGGTCATTCACTACCGACTGCTGGCTCTCCGTCAGCTTTACGCTCACTGCGCTCCCTCCTTCTCCTCAATGGCCCTGTCCACATGGGCCCAGAACTCCGCCGGCTTCACGGGGCGAATCAGCTCCATGCGGTCCTCCCCGTCTCCGTCCATAAAGTGGCAGGCGGAGGCGAACTCGCAGTAGGAGCAGGCGTTCTCCTGCTCGCTGCGGCCGCAGGGGTCCGCGTCGATGTTGCCCCGGCGCAGCTCCCGGGCGATCTGCTCCAGCACCGCCTCTACGTACTGGCCCAGCTTGCCCAGCTCCGCCGCCGTGGCCACGCCCTTGGCCACGCTCCCGTCCCGCCCCAGGGTCAGGGGCAGGAACCGGGGACCCTCCAGGGCGCTGTGCTCCATGGCCCGCAGCACCTCCGGCTGGTCCAGCACCAGCCCGGACCGGCGCAGCTCCTTGTCCAGCGCCGCCCGCAGAGCCTGCCCGTCCACCCCCCTGCCCTGGCTCACCAGCACGTCCCGGGCGGGCAGGTACAGCACCCCCGCCGGCACGATCTCCCCGCCGAACAGGGCGCTCCCCTCCCGCTCCAGGGCGAACAGATACAGGAGCATCTGGATGTTCAGCCCGTGGCGTACGTCGCTGAGGTCAAAGGCCTTTTTCCCGGACTTGTAGTCCACCACCCGCAGGTACAGCTTTCCGTCCTTCATCCACCCGTCCACCCGGTCCACCTTGCCGGTCACGGTCAGGGAGGCCCCGGCGGCCTGGACGGTGATGGCCGGCAGGGCCCCGTCGTCCCCGAACTCCAGCTCAAAGGCCACGGGCACGAAGTCCGACGCGGCCAGCTCCTCGGCCACGTTCTCCACGATCACCCCCACCGTCCTGCGCAGGCGGCGGAAGAGGTACTTGAACCGCTCCTCCCTGGCGTCAAACCCGGGCAGGGAGGCGGCCATATACTGGTCCACCACCCGGTCCACCAGAGCGCGCAGATCCCGCTCCTCCATCCGGCCAAAGCCCCCCCGGTCCATGGCCTCCCGGGTCACGTTCTCCAGGACGTAGTGGAGGAAGGTGCCTACCTGGGACGCGTCAAAGCCCGCCGGCCTCCGCTCCCTGGCCCGGAGGCCGTACTGCATGAAGTAAGCGAAGTGGCAGGAGTTGACCTTGTCGATGCGGCTGGCGGACATGCGGTAGCTGCGGCCGTAGAGGGTCTCCACCGCCGCCGGGGAGAGACGGCCCCGGCGCATTCTGGCAGCCCGGTCCATGGCCTCCAGGGCCCCCTGCCACCGCTCTTCCCCGGCGAAGTACTGCCACAGCGCCCCGCCCCGCTCCCCGCCGGCCAGCTCCAGGGCCGGAATCGGGGCGGTGAGGCGGCCCGCCCTTTTGTCCGATATCTCCTCCACGCCGGGCAGCAGGGTCCGGATCCGTCCGGCCACAAAGGAGGGCCGCAGAGGGGTTCCGGAGAGGTCCGACGCCGGCCAGCTGACGTGGAGCCCCTGGGTGGGCTGGGCCAGGGCGGCGTAGAGGTATTGCAGCTCCATATGGAACAGGTCCATGCCCGCAGGGGCCAGCTCGATGCCCTGTTCCCGCAGCCGGTCCCGGTCCTCCCGGCTCAGAAGGCCCGTACCGGTCTGGACGGCGGGCAGCACGTGGTCGTTGCACCCCATGAGGAACAGGTGCTTCACCCGCTGCCGGTCGTTGCGGGTGATCTGGGATGCCTGGACCTGGTCCAGGGACACGGGGATGGTGCCCACGTCGTACTGGGTCAGCACCAGCTTCAAGAGCCGGGCAAATTCCTCCCCGTCCAGCTCCGCGTCCTCCAGGATGGCGGCGAACTGGTCCATAACGCCGCACAGCAGCTCCCAGAGCTGGCTGTACTCCCTGGCCCGCTGGAGCTGTCCCAGTTCCTCCAGCCGCCGGGTGCGCTCCTCCAGCTGCCGGGCCAGCTCCAGCTCCTCCAAAAACGCCCACAGGGCCTCCAGCTTTCCCCGGGCCCCCTTTTGCTCCCGCAGACCCGCCGCCAGACGGCCCAGAGGGCCCCCCACCCGGCGGCGCAGGGCGTTGATCTGGATCAGCTCCTCGGTCTGCCTGGGGGTAAAGCGCTCCCGCCAGCCCGCCGGATTGCCGGTCCAGTCGCTGTCCCGGATCCACATGGACCCGTGGATGTCCCAGGCCACCACGTAGTTCTCCAGCACATCGCACTCGCTGTCCGTCAGCCCCGCCAGCCCGGTCTTCAGCCAGCGGAACATGTCCTCGTACTCGTACCCGCCGGTCACCGCGTCCAGGGCCCCGGCCAGCAGGCTCAGCACCGGCTTCTCCAGCACGTCGCTGCGGCGGCTGAGGTACACCGGCACGCCGTAGCGCTCAAAGACGTTCTCAATGGTGGCCTCGTACTCGTCCAGGTTCCGGGCCGCCACGCCGATGTCCCGGAAGCGGCAGGCCCCGGACCGGACCAGCTCCAGTATCCGGGCCGCCACATACTCCGTCTCCGCGAACATGCTCTCCGCCCGGCACAGCTCCACGCCCCCGCAGTCCCCCTCGTACCGGCGGAAGGGACCGAAAAAGCAGGCCGTCAGGTGCTCCAGGGCGGTCTCCGGCTCCCGGGGGGACAGCACCTCCACTGCCCAGGCGGAGCCGCAGTCCTCCGCCAGACGGACCAGCCTGTCCCGGGCCCGGACGCTCTGCTCGAAGATCTCCAGACCGCTGCCGTCCCCCAGCAGGGTGACGGTGACGGACCGGGCCGTGCGCAGCAGGATCTCGATGAGCTTCATCTCCTGGGCGGTAAAGTATGTAAAGCCATCCAGGTATACATCCTTTCCGGCGGAGCACTTTGACGCCTCCAGCCGCTCCACCAGCTTCTCCATCAGGTCCCGCCGGTCCTCCCCCTCCCGGCACAGCCGGGAGAGGTAGGCGGTGTAGATGAGGGCCAGGTCCCGCACCTTCTCCCCGCTCATCCCCTCCAGCAGGGGGCACACGTCCCCCAGGTCCTCCGGCTGCACCCGGCTGGCGATCAGCTCCTCGCACACTGCCACCAGCTCTCGGAGGAAGGGGGCCTTCCGGCTGGGCCGGGCGTAGACGGTCAGCTGGGGCAGCACCTCCTGGAGGGACAGGTGCATGAGCAGCAGCTTGCCCCCTGCGTCCAGGGTCCCGTCGGTCAGGCCCTCGGTTCTCTCCAGCACCCGGCCCGCCAGCAGCCGCAGGCTGAGGACCTGGGCGCACCGGGCCGCGCCGGACCCCAGAGCCCGGCACAGCTCCATCTCCGCGCGGTGGGAGGCGTGCTCCGGGCACAGAAGCAGCGCCCCCGGGTCCTCCCCGCCCTCCTGAATCGCCTGAAGCACCCGGGCTGTCTTGCCGGTGTTGGCCCGGCCCATCCATATGCGCAGCATACCATCGCTCCTCCTGATGTTGTTTCCCCTATTATACCAGAGACAGCCCACTCCTTTCAACCGGATCTCCATAAAAAGCGGACGCCCTGTCCAAAGAACAGAGCGCCCATATGGATTGCGCCGCCGATTCCGCCTCTGGCAGCTGGGAAAAGCAGGTCAAAATTTCTTGTTCGCCACCTCTTTCCTTCCGGAAAAAGCCGCGGCTCCCCCGGGATCAGAATCCCGCGATCCGGTCCGCGTCCAGCCGCTTGAGAAGGGCGCAGGCCAGCCGGACGGCGTTGTCAAAGTCCGCGTAAGCGGAGATCCCGTAGTGGGTGTGGGCGTAGCGCACGGGGACGCCGATTACAATCACCGGCACGCCGCTGCTGCTGAGGTGGATGGGCGCGCCGTCGGTGGACCCGCCGGTGCGGACCGCCTCCTGGACCGGGATCCCCTCCTCCGCCGCCAGGTCCAGGGCAAAGCGCTGGTAGCGGGGATTGGTAATCATCCGGGCGTCCATGTGGCGGAGCATGGGGCCCCGCTTGATGGCGGTCTGGACCATGTAGGGCTCCACGCAGGTGTCGTCCGCCGGGCAGCCCTCAAAGACGATGGCAAGATCCGGCTTCACCACCCGGGCTGTCACGGCCGCGCCCCGGGTACCCACCTCCTCCTGGACCGCGCAGGCCCCCACCACGTCCACGGCCAGCTCCTGGCCCTGGAGCTCCCGGAGGGTCTTGAGGATGGCGGCGCAGCCCAGGCGGCAGTCAAAGCTCTTGCCCACCATGAGATCGCTCTTCTCCGAGTAGGTGAAGGTCACGTCCGGCACCACCGGCTCCCCGATGCGCACGCCGAAAACCTCCACCGCCTCCTCCCGGGACGTTGCGCCCACGTCCACGGTGATATTGGCGATCTCCAGCGGGGCCCTCCGGGCCTCGGCGCTGAGGAAGTGGGGCGGAGTGCTGGCGGTGATGCCGGAGATGTACTCCCCATCCCGGTTCCGGACCCAGAACTTGTGGGCCGGCACATTGTGGCTGACCCAGCCCCCCAGGGGCGCGATGCGCAGGGTCCCGTTGGGGCAGATGGCCTGGACCATGAAGCCCACCTCGTCGCTGTGGGCGTCCAGCTGCACCACCGGGCGGTTCCCTGTGTTCTCCCGGCGGCGGATGTACACGTTGCGCATCCGGTCCATCTCCGCCTGCCCCAGGCCGCCGGCGTAGGACAGGATGATCCGGGCCGCCTCGTCCTCAAAGCCGGGGGCCCCGTTGGCGTTGGAGATGGCCGCGATCATCTCCAGGGTCTGTTTCTTATCCATGTTTTCCTCATTCTCCTCGTTTTGATTGGAGCTCGGCCTTCTTGAACTCCTCCATAAAGTCCGCGATGTAGTCCGCCACGGTTTGCAGCATCCTCTGCCCCCACTCCACAGTGGCCGTGTTCGGGTGGTCCGGGCCGATCCAGCCGCTGTCCGTGACCCGGGGGGTGCTGCGGATGATCTCCACCGTCACGCCCCGATAGGACGCGCTGCGAAAGCCTGTGGCCTTGATCCTGTCCGTCACGTCGAACAGCTCCAGCTCCCCGCCGATCTCGCTCCGGTCCACCAGGGACGGGTCAACGCCCAAAATGGCCGCCGTCTCCTCGCCGCCGCCGTGGCCCCCCTTCCAGGCCGGGTCCATGTCCCAGGCCATGAGCCACCAGTTCAGCATGGCCACCAGACAGCCCTTTTTCTCCAGGGTAAGGCCCAGCCGCTCGATGGTCTTCACATTGCCGCCGTGGCCGTTGAGGACCACGAACCGCCGGGCCCCGTGGCGGTACAGGCTCTCGAACACCTGGAGGCAGAACTGATAGAATGCCTCCGCATCCACGTCGATGGTGCCGGGATAGGGGGCCAGGCTGGGGCTCACGCCGTAGGGGATGGTGGGGGCGATGAGCACGCCGCTCTTCTCCTCAATGAGCTCCAGCAGGCGGTTGGGGATCATGGTATCCGTCCCCACGGGCATGTGGCGGCCGTGGCACTCAATGCTGCCGATGGCGATGAGCACCGTGTCGCTCTCCTGAAAGTAGGCCTGCACCTTGGGCCATGTCAAATGCTCCAGTCTCATAATATAACACTCCTATTTTTATACTGCCCGGAACCGTCCTGAGCTGCCAGAACGGCCTCGGATCATAAACTATTGGGCGTTGAAGTCTGCCAGAAGCTGCTCGTACTGCGCTGTGGTGTAAGGCTCGGCAGAGGTCTGTATATTTTTATAGGTGTAGTTCTGGATACCATACATGGCGTACATCTTGGTGTAATTGTTGATGCGGGTCAGCTCCCACCCGGTCTTGTAATAGAGCGGGATTGCCAGTACGTGGTCAATCAGGTATGCCTCCGCATCCACATGAGCGTCATAACGAGCATCCATATCGTCATAGATCTCTGCGGCATCCTGGGCCATTCTGGTGAACTCCTGATAGGTGGCGATGAGGTCAGGGTCCGCAGCATCGTTGATGTGGGTGGAGGTATTGGAGTGCCACGCACTGTCCACGCCGTAGAGCATCTGACCCAGGAAATTCTCCGGATCGCCGTAGTCCGCGCCCCAGTTCCGAATAAGGATGGAGTGGAGACCGGGGGTATAGACCTCCTTGGAGGAGCTGGAGACAAACTCCTTGAGATTGACGCTGATGTAGTCTGTTCCCAGGGATTCCAGAATTTCCTTGAGGACTACGCCAGTATCCAGGGCGTTCTGATCGCCAGCCTTGATGTAGTAGTCCATCTCCACCGGGAAGGTAACGCCCTTGGCGGTCAGCTCTTTTATGGCCTGCTCCTTGTACTGCTTTCCCTTCTCGGCATCATAGCGGCCTGTGCCGTCGGGATAGCCCAGCTTATCCCAGACGTGCTCGACGTAGTCCGAACCGTCGGAATAATAGAGCAGCCCCTTCATGGTGAAGGCCAGATTCTCGCAGCTGGCGGGATCAATAATGTCCGTACGGTACCAGTAGTTGGTCAGGTCCATGCCGTAGTACAGGGACTTTCGGAATGCCTCGTTGGCCGCCGCCTTGTTCCAGTTCTCGTCCATAGTGCCATCGGCGTTCCGCTTGGCGAAGTTGAAGAAAATCTGGTAGGAGTACTTGTCAATTCTGGACTGGACCAGATTATTGTGGAACTTGTTGTTTGGATCGTCATAGATGGTGCGCAGATTGCTCTCGCTCAGAGAGGTATGGTCCACCTCGCCGGTCTGGAAGAGGGTGTCGTCTTGGTTGCCGTCCTCCAGCATCAGAATCGTAACCGTGTCAAAAAGGCTGCAGTTCTTGTCCCAGTAAGCGGGATTCTTAGTAAGGGTCTTGGAGTTGTTCATCTGGAAATCGGTGATGGTGTAGGGGCCGCTGTACCACATATTTTTATTGTTCATGCTCAGCACATTTTCCACGCCCAGCTCGTCCACCAAGCCCTGACTGAGGGGGTACATGCAGGCGCTGACGCAGAGCGTGTCAAAATAGGGGGCATTCTTGGCGCAGTGGTAGATGAGCGTATAGTCGTCCGGCGCCTCAATGCCCACAGTCTCCAGGAAAGGACCGCTCTCCACGCTGAGCGCCATAGCCTCTGCGGCATCCATGGCCTTGGTCATCTCATAGTACTCCTCTGCACCGGCAATCAGAGCAGAGGGCATGGAGGTGTTTTCCGCGCTGTTCTTGTGGAAGTTAAGAATCCACTCCAGGGCAGTCAGCCAGTCGCGGGCCACGCACTTGGCCTTCTCATTGCCGTCCACGTCCACCCAGACCACATCGTCCCGGAGCTTGAAGGTCCAGGTCAGGCCGCCGTCCTCGGTGCCCCACTCTCTGGCCACAGCAGGGATCAGCTTGCCCTTGGCGTCCACTTCCAGCAGAGGTGCGTAGGCGTTGCACAGCACATTCAGGTCAAACTGGCTCTCACTGTTGAGAATAAGGAAGGTTTCCATTTCCGCAGTCTGCAGCGCAAAGGTCACAAAGTCCGTGATCGCCTCGCCGCCGTTGTCCGGCTGGACGGGCTGGCTGGGCTCCCCGGCTGGTTCGTTTCCGGCGGGCGCGTCGCCGCCGGGCTGGGTGGTGGTGTCCTTGCCGCCGCAGGCTGACAGCGCCAGAAGCGCGGCCAGCAGCAGAGCCAGAATGCACACAGAATTCTTTTTCATCTCAGTGGTCTCTCCTTTTTAAAAATAATTGATGTATGCCGTTCCCTGCCGGTCAGCTCTCAAAGGTTCCCCTGACCAGCAGTTCCCTGTCCGCCATCATGCGTCTGCCCTTGGCAATCACGCCGTCGATCTCCAGGTCCTGATCCAGCAGGACCAGATCAGCGTCGCTGCCAACCTGCAAAGCCCCCTTTCGCGGGTAGAGCATGAGGGATTGCGCTACGTTTTTTGTGATAAAGGTCAGGGCCGTCTCCAGAGGGACGCCCTCCTCTGTCACCATGGCCCGCACCGTGCGGTAGAGGTCCCCGATCTGTCCCACGTCCATGCCCACGATATGCTCCCGCTTCTCATCCCAGCGAGGTATGCTGCCGTTGGAATCGGAGCTGAGGGTAAGCAGCGCCGGGTCCGCCTCCGCCAGCAGGCCGGGGAAGGCGGCGGCTGTTCGTTCGCCCACCGTGATGTCGGCGTAGCCGCCCATGCGGGTGAAGGCAGCGGCCTGATCCAGACGGCGGCCCATATGGGTGGGCCGGAAATGGCAGATGGGAATATCCGTGGTGCGGACGATGTCCATGATGGGCTCAATGCCCGCCGGGTCCACCCCGGTGTGCATGTGGAGCACGCCGGGCTTCCCGGACACCAGGGCCGCCATACGGATGTCGGAGACCAGCCGGATGATCTCTTCCCTGGTGGGATGGGAGCCCCGGTGATCGGCAATCGCCAGCTTGCAGCCCAGGATCTCGCTGACAAAGACGATATCCTTCATGACGGACCCGGTGAGGGTGAGGGGCGGGTACTGGTAGGCGCTGGTGAGGCAGTAGGCAGTGATGCCCTCGTTGGTGAGGGCCTTGGCCTTGGCCACCAGCCCCTCCACGCTGCGGGTGATGGAGTCCGTTCCCAGGACCCCCACCAGGGTTGTCACCCCGGCCCGCAGGGCGGCGGAGAGCTGGAGCTCCGGCACCCGGGTGTGAAGTCCCCCCTCCCCTCCCCCTCCGGTGATGTGGACGTGCTGGTCAATGAACCCGGGCACGGCGGTCTTTCCCGCCGCGTCCAGCACCTCCACTCCCGGCAGGCGGGGGTCCAGCGCCTCCTCCATGGCAGCGATCCGTCCCCCGGCCACCAGAATGTCCATCCTTCCCAGGGGCGCGGGGGCGTAGACCCGGGCGTTTTTGATGAGCAGCATAGCGCAGCTTCCTTTCTTGAAAATAGTCAATACTATGAAACAGATCATTTGCTTTAGTTTTTACTATAGTTCCATGCCGTAAAAAAAGCCACACTTTTGGGTATGGCCTGATGGAAATCCGCTGAAATCCGGGCTGTCAGAGCATGTCGTCCTGCTCCGTGCGGTAGCGGGCCGCGCCCTCCCGGTAGGCCCTGTAGAAATCGTCCTTCCGCTTCTGGCAGGCCTCCGCCCGCTCCGGCTCCGCCAGGGCCAGGGCCGCGCCAACCATGCTGGCCAGGGACACGGCGGCGGTGACGGAGTTGTAGAACAGCTCGTGGTCAGAGTTGCACACCAGCACCGCCGAGGCGTGGGCCGCGATGGGCGAGGAGTACCGGTCCGTGATGCAGGCCATGGCAATCCCCGCGCTCCCCAGGTACTCCGCCAGGGAGCGGACCTTGGGGGAGTAGGTGGGAAAGGAGATGAGCACGAACAGATCCCCCTCCCGGGCGAACACCACCGCCCGCTCCACATCGTAGTAGTTGTTGATGTCCACCAGACAGCTCTCCATGCCCACCCTTTGCAGCTTGAGCGCCAGGCTCCTGGCTATCAGCTCGGAGATGTGGTGGCCCACCACAAACACCCGGCCTGCCCGGCACAGGGCGGAGACAAAGGCGTCCAGCCTCTCCGGCGTGGCGGCGGAGTAGGTCAGATCCAGGGACTGCTTCTCCGTCTCGATGATCCGCCGGCGGATCTCCGGCTCCTGCCGGGCCGCGTGGAGAGAGGCGGAGAAGGTTTCGTTGGGGGACATGCGCTGCTTGACATAGCCCTGCAGCTCCCGCTTGAAGTGGAGAAAGCCGGTGAAGCCCAGCTGGCCGCAGAACTTGAGCACCGTAGCCTCCGTGGTCCCGGCGGCGGCGGCCGTCTGCTTGAGGGACTGGAAACAGACCGCATCCGCGTGGTTGAGAACGTAGTCGCCGATGCGGCGGTGGGTGCGGCTCAGGTGGTCATACTGGCTCTTAATCAGGGTGGGAATGTCACAGCCGCCGTTTTTGTTCTCCAACGCCACGGACCTCCTCCCACTCCCGGCCGGGCTGGCTCCCTCTGCCGGTTTATCCATTATATTAGCAAAGTGTTTTCCAGATTGCAAGCAAAAAATTATTTTGATTTTTCACCGGTTTCAGCGGCGCGCCCGGTATATTTTTTAGTTGCAGGAAAAATAAAACTATAGTACAATAGGCAGGATCAGAGAGGAGGGATACGCTCATGATCTTAGAGACAGAGCGGCTGGCGCTGCGGGAGCTGGATCAGTCGGACTTCGCCGCCCTGCGGGCCATCCTGCAGGACGAGCAGGTGATGTACGCCTACGAGCACGCCTTTACCAACCGGGAGGTCCAGGCCTGGCTGGACAGGCAGCGGGACCGCTACGCAAAGGACGGCTTCGGCCTGTGGGCCATGGTGGAGAAGGCCACCGGGGAGATGATGGGCCAGTGCGGCCTCACCCTCCAGGACTGGGGGGAGCGGCAGGTGCCGGAGATCGGCTACCACCTCCGCCGGGACAGGTGGCATCAGGGCTTTGCCGCCGAGGCCGCCATCGCCTGCCGGGAGTACGCCTTCCGGAGCCTGGGCATGGCGGAGGTCTTTTCCATCATCCGGGACAGCAACCTCCCCTCCCAGCGGGTGGCCCTGCGCTGCGGCATGTCCCTGCGGGGGTCCTTTGTCAAGCACTACTACGGCATGGACATGCTCCACTATGTCTTCAGCGTGAGAAGGGGGACCGTCCGATGAGCGTCAAGCTGGGACAGCGCACGGAGGAGACCGTGGCCGTCTATTTTGAGCGGGCCCAAAGCGCCGCTATCCGCGCCGTCCTCCCCCAGCGGGCCCGGACCCTGGAGGAGGCGCTGGCGGACTACCGCAGAACCCTGGAGCCCGGCGCGAGCAGCTTCGGCCGCACCATCCTGGCGGACGGGCAGTACGTGGGGGACGTGTGGTGCTACGCCATGGATCCGTCCGGCGATCCCCAGGCCATGGTGAGCTACTGCGTCTTTGAGCAGGCTCTCTGGGGCCGGGGCGTTGCCTCGGAGGCCCTGGGGCTGTTCCTGGAGGAGATCCGGGAGCGGTTCGGCCTGGAGCGGATCGGGGCCTTCACCTTCACCGCCAATCAGGGGTCCGTCCGGGTGCTGGAGAAGAACGGCTTCCGGCTGGCGGAGACGCTGGTGGAGGACGGGACGGCGTCCGGGTACTACACAAAATCCATCGTTTCACAATATTGATACCTAGTATAAAGGAGAATCGCCATGGCAATGGACATGACTTACTTCAACGACATGGAGGCCAAAATTCCCCGGGGCAAGGTGCGCACCCGGTTCGCCCCCTCCCCCACCGGCTATATGCACGTGGGCAACCTGCGCACAGCCCTGTACACCTGGCTCATCGCCCGCAGCAGCGGCGGCGCCTTCATCCTGCGCATCGAGGACACGGACCAGGGCCGTCTGGTGGAGGGCGCGGTGGACGTGATCTACCGCACCCTGGCCGAGTGCGGCCTCACCCACGACGAGGGGCCGGACGTGGGCGGCCCCGTGGGGCCCTATATCCAGTCCCAGCGGCGGGACACCTACGGCAGGTACGCCCATCTGCTGGTGGAGAAGGGCTGCGCCTACTACTGCTTCTGTGAGAAGACGGAGAGCGAGGAGGACTCCGGCGGCTTCCACCGGGCGGCGGACCCCTGCCGCTCCCTCAGTCCGGAGGAGGCCCGGGCCCGGGTGGAGGCCGGAGAGCCCTACGTCATCCGCCAGAGGATCCCTGAAACCGGGACCACCACCTTCCACGACGCCATCTTCGGCGACATCACGGTGGAGAACGCTGCGCTGGACGACCAGGTGCTCCTCAAGCGGGACGGCCTGCCCACCTACAACTTCGCCAACGTTATTGACGACCACCTCATGGGCATCACCCACGTGGTCCGGGGCAGCGAGTACCTCTCCTCCGCCCCCAAGTACGACCTGCTCTACCAGTCCTTTGGCTGGGACGTGCCCACCTACGTCCACTGCTCCCCGGTCATGCGGGACCAGCACAACAAGATGAGCAAGCGCCACGGAGACCCCTCCTACGAGGACCTGAAGGCCCAGGGGTATCTCACCGAGGCCATTTTGAACTATGTGGCCCTGCTGGGCTGGAGCCCCCGGGGGGAGCTGGCGGAGCGGGAGGCGTTTACTCTGCCGGAGCTGGCGGAGGCCTTTGACATCGCGGGCATCTCAAAGTCCCCGGCCATCTTTGATATCGACAAGCTCACCCACTTCAACGCCCTGTATCTGCGGGCCATGAGCCCGGAGGACTTCCACGCCGCGGCGGAGCCCTATATCCGCCAGAGCGTGAAAAATCCCGGTCTGGACACCCGCTCCATCGCGGCCCTGCTCCAGGCCCGGTGCGAGAAGCTGACGGAGATCCCGGAGAAGGTGGACTTCTTCGAGGTCCTGCCCGCCTACGGCGCGGACCTCTTCACCAACAAAAAGTCCAAGACCAACGAGGAGGTCTCCCGGCGGATGCTGGAGAGCGTCATCCCCGCCCTGGAGGAGACGGCGGAGTGGAGCCCGGAGGCCATCCACAGCTGTCTCACGGGGCTGGCGGAGAAGCTGGAGGTGAAGAACGCCACCCTCATGTGGCCGGTGCGCATCGCGGCGGCGGGCCGGGCGGTCACGCCGGGCGGAGCTGTGGAGATCTGCTGCATCCTGGGCCGGGACGAGTGCCTGCGGCGGCTGCGGGTGGGTCTGGAGATGCTGGAGGCATGAGCTGGCTGAGGGATCAGTGCTCCCTGCTGGGGGAGTTTTTGCGCTCCGATTTCCGCCGGTCTGTGTTCTGGTGCGCCGTGGGGCTGACGGCGGCCTTTGCCCTGGGACTGGGCGGGGCCGCCCTCCGTCCGGAGCTGGCGGAGACGGCTATCGACGCCTTCACCAAGCAGGTGGCCCAGGCCGGCGTGCTGGACGAGGAGGGCGGCATGTTCGTATTTGGTCTTCTGATGAACAACTGGCGGGCCATGCTCCTCTCCGCCGCCTACGGCTTCATCCCCTTCCTGTTCCTGCCGATGATCAGCCTGCTGGTCAACGGCGCCCTGCTGGGGATCATGGCCTCCTACTACATGACCCACGGCATGAGCATGCTGCTGTTCCTGGCCGGCATCCTGCCCCACGGGGTGCTGGAGCTGCCGGCTCTGGTGCTGTCCATCGCCTGCGGGGCCTGTCTGTGCCGGAACATGTGCCGTCTGGCGGTCAGCAGCCCCCAGCGCATTCCCATGGTGGAGCTGCTGGGGGACCTGCTGCGGGTGCTGGTGCTGCTGGTGGCCCCCATGGTGGTGGCGGCTGCGTTTATTGAGTGCTATATCACGCCGGTCATCATGGGGCTGTTTATATAATTCTTTTTCTTGAAAGAAAAAGAACTTTTAGACGCCCTGCGGGCATGTTCTATCGCACAAATCCGCGTGAACGATGTACGCGCCCGCAGTTGAAACGAGCACATCTGAAGTTTTTTCTTTTGCTTCTTTTCTTTTGTTCACAAAAGAAAAGAAGAGAAAAAAACAAAGTGATAAAAGCCATGAAACAGATCGCAATCATTGACGACGACGTATATATCGGCGACATGCTCTCGGAGCTGCTGGGCCGGGAGGGGTACGGCGTCCTGCGGGCCTACTCGGGCACGGAGGCGCTGCTGCTCCTCTCCGGCCGGCGGCCGGATCTGGTGCTGCTGGATCTGATGCTGCCGGGCCTGAGCGGCCAGGAGGTGCTGCCCCATCTGGCCGGGATTCCGGTGATCGTGCTCTCCGCCCGGGGGGACGTGGAGGAAAAGGTCCGCCTGCTGCTGGACGGCGCGGCGGACTACCTCACCAAGCCCTTTGACACCCGGGAGCTGCTGGCCCGCATTGCCGTGCAGCTGCGCCGCCCCTCCCACGCCGCCGCCCGGCTGTGCCACGGCGCGCTGTCCCTGGACCTCCAGACCCGGGCCGTGGAGGCCGCCGGGCGCTCCGTCCGCCTGACGCGGACGGAGTTCGCCATTTTGAAGCTGCTCCTGTCCAATCCCCAGCAGGTGGTGACCAAATCCCAGCTTCTGGAGCACATCGCCGCCGACACGCCGGACTGCGTGGAGAGCTCCCTGAAGGTCCACGTGAGCAATCTGCGCCGGAAGCTGCGGGACGCGGGGGCCGGGGAGTGTATTGCGTCCGTGTGGGGGATCGGGTTCAAACTGGCGGAGGAGGAGCCGAAATCTTAACCTTTTCTTATCCCCTCCCTTTACCGCCCCCTTTACCATGCCATACTACAATGGTCCCATCCCAAACGACAAGGAGGCATGGAACATGGATTTCGTTCTGGAGACGAATGACCTGACCAAGCACTACAAGACCACCAAGGCCCTGGAGCGGCTGACAATGCACGTGGAAAAGGGGGCCATCTACGGCTTCGTGGGCCGCAACGGCGCGGGCAAAACCACCCTGATCCGCCTCATCTGCGGCCTCCAGGCCCCCACCGGCGGCTCCTTTTCCCTCTACGGCTGCTCCGGCTCCAGCCGGGACATCCACCGCGCCCGCCGCCGCATGGGGGCCGTGGTGGAGACCCCCTCCATCTACCTGTCCATGACGGCGGAGCAGAATCTCCGCCAGCAGTACCAGATCCTGGGCCTTCCCTCCTACGAGGGCGTGGGGGAGCTGCTGGAGCTGGTGGGGCTCCAGGACACGGGCCGGAAAAAGGCGAAGAACTTCTCCCTGGGTATGCGCCAGCGGCTGGGCATCGCCGTGGCTCTGGCCGGGGACCCGGACTTCCTCATCCTGGACGAGCCCGCCAACGGGCTGGACCCCCAGGGCATCGTGGAGATCCGGGAGCTCATCCTGCGGCTGAACCGGGAGCGTCAGATCACCGTTCTCATCTCCAGCCATATCCTGGATGAGCTGAGCCGCCTCGCCACCCACTACGGCTTCATCGACAGCGGACACATGGTCCAGGAGATCAGCGCAAAGGAGCTGGACGCAAGGTGCCGCAAGCGAATACACTTAACAGTTAACAGCACCCGCCCCCTCACCGCTGTCCTGGATAAAATGGGCATGGAGTACAGCATCTGCTCCGACACGGAGGCGGATGTATACGGCCCTGTCCAGGTCACGGAGCTGACCCTGGCCCTCCACGCCGCCGGGTGCGAGATCCGGAGCATCCATGAGCAGAACGAGAGCCTGGAGAGCTACTTCATGAACCTGGTGGGAGGTGGCGGCCATGCGTAACCTGCTGCGGGCCAACTTCTTCCGGATGCGCCGGGACGAGATGTTCTGGACATGTTTTGGCGTGGTGCTGGCCTGCTCCGCCGTCTTTATGTTCTTCTGGTGCCGGGAGGACCTCTCCCTGGGCCTCGCCGTCAAGCTGGAGGAGTACTATTTCAATATGGTCATGGCGCTGGGCCTGTTTGACGCCATGTTCGCCGCCATGTTCCTGAACGCGGAGTACGCCGAGGGAACGGTCCGCAACAAGCTGGCCGCAGGCCACACCCGCCGGGATATCTATCTGGCCCATTTCCTCACGGTCCTGGCCGCCTCCCTCCTCATCATGGCCGCGTGGCTTGCCGGCGGGTGCGTGGGCATTCCCATGATCGGGATCTGGGGATTCGGCCTCGCCGGCTGGGCGCATCATGTCCTGATCGCCGTGGGCTTCACCGTGTCCTTTGCTGCCATCTTCACCTTCCTGGGGCTGCTGCTCAGCGGCCGCCACGCCACAGTTGCCGTGGTGCTGACCTATTTCGCCCTGCTGCTGGGGGCCGCTACGGTGAACAACATCCTCTCTGAGCCGGAGTTTTCCAGCGGCATCATCACGACCATGGACGGGATACAGATGGCGGGCCCGGAGCCCAACCCCCGCTATGTCTCCGGTACGCTGCGGACGTTTTTGGAGGTTCTCCAGGATTTCTTCCCCACCGGGCAGGCTATCCAGGTCCAGAACCTGTCGGTGCTCAGCCCCCTGCGGGCGCTGGCGTGTGATCTGGGCGTGACGGCTGCTTTCACCCTGGGCGGTCTGGCCCTCTTTGAGCGCAAGGACCTGAGATAGGGGGCAGGGTATGGGAAATCTCCTTACCGCCGGCCTCCGCCGCATGGTGAAAAGCAGGGCCTTCCTGCTGGCCCTCCTGGCGGAGCTGGCCTACACGGCCCTGGTGGTCCTGGTCTGCTGGGACCACTACGCCGCCAATACAGGGAGCTACACCATAGAGTCCGTCCTCACCGCCGGATTCGGGCTCATGGGGTATCTCTCCGTTCCGTCCCTGATCGCCGCCCCCCTGCTGTGCGTCCATCTGGGCACGGAGTACAGCGAAAACACCCTGCGCAACAAGCTGATCGTGGGCCACACCCGGCCCGCCGTCTATCTGGCGGACCTCCTCTCCTGCGCCATCGCAGCCCTGGGGCTGGATCTGCTGTATATGCTTCTGGCGGGGACCCTGTGCGTCTATCCGGTACTGGGCATGACCGGGCGGCTTCTCACCGCCTCCCCGGGGCAGCTGCTGGCCTGGATCGCCGTGGGGCTCCTGGCCCGGGCGGCCTGGGCGTCTGCCGTCACGCTGACGGCCACGGTCCTGGGCAGCCGGACCTCCGCCGCCGTCGCTGGTCTGCTGCTGGCGGTGGGCGCGTCCCTGGTCTGCTCCTTCGGGTTCCACGAGCTGGAGTATCTGAGCCGGCATCTGGACGCGGCCAACCGGGAGGTCCGCCTGGCCCTCTGGCAGCTAATCCTGGACGCGCTGCCCACAGGCCAGTACCTCCAGGTCAGCCGCCTGGACACGCCCAACCTCTGGCGGCTCCCCCTGCTGAGCCTCGCCGTCGCCGCCGGGAGCACGGGCATAGGCGCGGCGCTGTTTCAGAGAAAAGATCTGCGATAGGAGGTGGCTGCTTTGATTCAACTGATACGCGCCGATTGTAACCGGCTCCAGAAAAGCCGGGCATTTTTCCTTTGCCTGACCGGTATGCTTCTTTTAGCCTCTGCGCTGATGGCGGTACAGGCCACGGCGATGGACTACACCGTGCCCTTGAGCCGGGTGGTGTTTCTTCCCTTGAGCTTATACGGCCTTGCAGCGGCGGCGTTTGTCGGCGTATTTGTGGGAACGGATTTCAGCGACGGCGTGATCCGCAACAAGCTGATTGCCGCCAAAACCCGCAGCGGCATCGTCCTCTCCCATATCCTGACAAGCTGCATCGCATGCACCTGCGTTTATGCCGTCACCACCTTTTTTTCACTGGGCGTTGGCAGCGTCTTTTTTGAGAATGATGTAACCGCGGGCGCGTTTATCCGTTTCTTCCTGCTGGGAATTGGCATGAGCGCAGCCACCGGCTGTCTGTTTTCCGTTGCCGCGTTGGTGTGCGGGGACAAGACAAGCGCCGTGATCTGGTGCCTTGGCATAGCGTGCTTCATGCTGTTCCTCTGTCTGCACACAAACGGACTGCTGATACAGACAGAATATAAGGACGGGGCGCTCAATCCCCATTACGTAGGCGGTTTCCGGCGCGCTCTATACGGCGTCCTGCATGACCTTAACCCCTATGGACAGGCGGCGCAGCTTTCCGCCTGGGAGGTGTGGAACCCCATGAGGGCGGTTGTCTGCAATCTGCTGTGGATTACCGGGATGTCCTCTCTTGGCTGTATCCTGTTCCGGAGAAAAGATGTGAAATAGGGGACGGCCTGCCGTATCTTTGCAAAAGCGGAATTGAAGTGAACGGATGGTGTCTCTCCATGGCGTATCTCCTCCTGACCCTGTGCGCCGTTTTGTCGGCTGTCTCCGCGCTGCTGGCGTGGAAGATCCTGCTCATGCGCCGCTCGGCGGAGGAGATCCGCCGGGGACTCCAGGAGCGTCTGGATACGGACACCAACACCCTCCTCTCCATCTCCAGCCAGGACCGGGCCATGCGCCGTCTGGCCGCCGGCCTCAACAGCCAGCTCCGCCTGCTGCGCCAGGAGCGCTGCCGGTACCGGCAGGGGGATCAGGCCCTCAAAGACGCGGTAGCCAACATCTCCCACGATCTGCGCACCCCCCTCACCGCCATCTGCGGCTACCTGGACCTGCTGGAGGGGGAGGAGACGAGCCCGGACGCGGCGCGGTACCTGGACCTCATCCGGGACCGGACGGACCACCTGCGGCAGCTGACAGAGGAGTTCTTCCAGTACGCCGTGGCCCTCTCCTCCCGCAGCGGCGGGTCCCCGGAGGCGGTGAGCCTGGGCCCGGCCCTGGAGGAGAGCCTGGCGGCGTGGTATCCGGTGCTGTCCGCCAGGGGCATTGCCCCGGAGATCCGCCTGCCGGAGGAGCCGGTGGTCCGGCAGCTGGACCGGGCCGCCCTGGGCCGGGTGCTGGGCAACATCCTGTCCAACGCGGTCAAGTACAGCGCCGGGGACCTGTCGGTCTCCCTGGAGGCGGACGGGACCCTCACCTTCTCCAACACCGCCCCGGGCATGACGGCCCTGCTGGCCCAGAAGCTCTTTGACCGATACTTCACGGTCCAGACAGGCCGGCAGGCCACGGGCCTGGGCCTGTCCATCGCCCGGCAGCTCACCGAGGCCATGGGCGGCAGCGTGGAGGCCCAGTGCCAGGGGGAGGTGCTGACGGTGACGGTCCGGTTCCCCTGACCCTTTTGCCGGAATCCCTGCCAGCCGGACGCCCCCCGCGGGAATCCCCCGGGGAAATCCATTTTACAGCCCCCGCAAAGATCAAGCTGCCGCTGCAAAATTTGATTTCCCTGTTTCCACAGAGAGACAGGTTGTCCTTTTGCAGAAGCTGTGGTACAATGGGGAACAATCTGATCTTAGGAGGACGCCTTTATGAATCCCTTTGAAGACATCGAGCTCCAGGACTGCCCCTGCTGCCACGGCGCGGGCATCATCGAGGAGGAGGGCGGCTGGTGCCTCTACGTCCAGTGCCTGGACTGCGGCAGCCACACCGCCGAGCTCTCCTACCGCAATGAGGAGGAGCGCCAGGACGCCGCCCGCCGGGTGGCCCGCAACTGGAACCTGGGCAAGGTCATCCACCCCGGTCCCGGCGACTGAGACATATCATTTTGCACAAGGGCAGCCCCCTGAAACGATGGCAATATTGCCTAAATTGACGCTTGCTTTTTTGTTATAATCGACTATAATAGCTCAAGTTTCCTGTGGCCCCTCCCCCTTCCGGCGGGATCCGGGGTCCCGCAGGCCCGTACAATTTGAGGTATCGACTATGACAAAAAATCTCACCAAGGGCAGCCCCATGAGGCTGATCCTCAGCTTCGGCATTCCTGTGCTGTTTGGATACCTGTTCCAGCAGCTCTACAACGTGGTGGACACCGCCATCGTGGGCAAGACCCTTGGGGGTGCGGCCCTGGCGGCGGTGGGCGCCACCGGGTCCATCAACTTCCTGGTGGTGGGCTTCTGTGCCGGCGTGTGCGGCGGCTTCGCCATCCCGGTGGCCCAGCACTTCGGCGCGGAGAATCACCAGGAGCTGCGCCGGTGTACTGCCAGCGGCGTATGGCTGTGCCTCATCATTGGCGCGGCCCTCACCGCCGCCACGGTGCTCCTCTGTGACGTCATCCTCACGGCCATGAACACCCCGGCGGACATCTATCAGCGCTCCTACAGCTATATTGTCACCATCTTCGCCGGACTGCCCGCCTTCTTCCTCTACAACTTCTGCGCGGGCATTCTCCGGTCCTTGGGGGACAGCCGGACGCCGGTGATCTGGCTGATCGTCTCCTCCCTGGTCAACATCGCCCTGGACGTGCTGTTCATCCTCACCTTCCATCTGGATGTGTTCGGCGCGGCCCTGGCCACGGTGCTGGCCCAGGCTTTGGCGGGGGTTGGGTGCCTCGTGCGGATGGTGCGGGGATATCCGATTCTGCGCACCGAGGCCGGGGACTGGCGCTGGGACCGCCGCCGCATGGGGGAGCTGTGCCTGATGGGCCTGCCCATGGGGCTGCAATACTCCATCACCGCGATAGGCAGCGTCATGATCCAGACTGCGGTGAACGGCCTGGGCACGGTCTACGTCACCTCCGTCACCGCCGCCTCCAAGGTCTCCATGTTCCTGTGCTGTCCCTTTGACGCCATGGGCAGCACCATGGCCACCTACGGCGGACAGAACGTGGGGGCGGGCCGGTGGGAGCGCCTCCACCAGGGGCTGCGCTCCTGTGTGTCCCTGGGCGCGGCCTACTCCGTTCTCTCCCTGGCGGCCCTGCTGGTGCTGGCCGATCCCCTCATCATGCTGTTTCTGGACGCGGGCAGCGCCTCCCTGCTGCCCCTGGCCCGGCAGTACCTGTTCATCAACGCCCTGTTCTTCTTCCCCCTGTCCCTGGTGAACATCGTGCGCTTCATGATCCAGGGCATGGGCTTCTCCCCCCTGGCCACCCTGGCCGGCGTGCTGGAGATGGCAGCCCGGGCGGGTCTGGCGTTCCTGGTGCCGGCCTTCGGGTTCACCGCCGCCTGCTTCGCCTCCCCCGCCGCGTGGATTATGGCGGACCTGTTCCTGCTGCCCGCCTACTTCCTCTGCTATCGGAAGCTGACGTGCCCGGACCGCCCCCTTCTCTCGAGGAGAAAGTCTTTGAAAAAGAATTGCAGCTGCGATCACAGCGCCTGACGCGTAAGGCTTTTCCTGCAATCCCTGTCGATCCCCCGCACCGCCCTTTTCCGATTGCGTTGCCGAAAGCCGCTTCGTCAAACCGCTCGTCAAAATATCCAAAGCGGACGGTCATCTGTTGATGGATGCGTGCCTGATAAATCCATATTTATCTATAACTTTCTAATTGGAAAAAACATATAATTCTTCCCTGTCTGTGGACATGTAAAATCGTGGACTGCTCCTGCCAATGGGATAGCATGATCCTTCAGATATTTTATTGTGTCTGAAAAGGTAGAATCATTTTCGATTTCTATATAAATATATTCATAGCCAGGAATAATCCATTTTGTCCAACCGTTGGGGGCTTCTGCATCCTCCCTGCATTCTACCCCAGCAAGATAAAGTCCCTTGTCGAAATCTTCCCACGGATTGAATGCGTGGGAGAAATCAGACATAGCACCCCATATGCCACTGATATTTCCATTCCCATCTTTCTTTGCTAAATGTTGAACTTCTCCAAAGTGCGTATTTGCATCTTCCCATAATCTTTGAATAAAACCCTCTCCTTCTAAAGTCGATCCCATTTTTCCTATCACAACAAAAGATTCCTTTACGCACCTTTTTATTTTCATAGTATCCTCCCGCAAATTCTTGCTTATCGGCGCAGCTTGTTTATTCTTCCGCATGGTGAAACAGGTTTGCCAACTCGTTCAAACGGATATAGCCATTTCGGTCTGTGTAATCATCTGCTAAAATGGCTAAGGCTTCCACGATCTCCTGCATATTTGCCTGTACCTTTTGGGGATTGAGCGCCATCTCACCATAAATAACATTGCAATACAAATACTCATCACTTGAATGATCGTTTAGATAACGATACGCATTCATAAAGCACCTAAACTCTGCCACGCCGTATGTGTAGAGAGAATCGTCTCCATTGACTGAATACTCTTTGAAACTCTCCAATGACCGACAAATACTGCCCTGACACAAATCTGCCATCTTAACGTGTTCGATACGGGCTTGTCTCCAGAAAACAAAACAACATACGGACAATACCATCATGACAATAAACACTATCATCCAAGTGTGTTTTTTCATATTAAGTACACCTCATAAATTGCGATTTGTCCAGTCCATTATAGCACAGGGCTCCTGTTGTATCAATGTGCTTTTGCAGAAACCGCCGAAGTGATATCCCAACAGCACTTTCCTTAAAAGGGACCTTCCACAAGGGGAATTGACTTTCTCCTCCCCAGCGGCTATAATGGAAACGCTAGATAAATCAAGCAGTGGGAGGGGCAGCATATGAGCAGAAAGGTAGGCGTGATCTCAGACACCCACGGCATCCTCCGTCCGGAGGTCCTGGATATTCTCCGCACCTGTGACCACATCGTCCACGCCGGGGACTTTGACAACGGCTCCGTTCTGGAGGAGCTGGAGGACATCGCGCCGGTGACGGCGGTGCGGGGCAACAACGACTGGAGCAGCTGGGCCTCCCGCCTGCCCCGGCAGCTGACCTTCACCCTCGACGGCGTGAAATGCACCATGGCCCACAAGCGGGAGGACGTGTCCTGGGACCTCCAGGGGGTGCAGCTGGTGGTGTTCGGCCACTCCCACCAGTACTTTGAGGAGCAGATCCACGGGCGGCTGTGGCTGAACCCGGGCAGCTGCGGCTGGCCCCGGTTCCGGCGGGAGCTGACCATGGCCGTGCTCACCCTGGACGGCGGCCAGATTCAGGTCCAGCGGGTGGATATCAAGCCATGAGCGGGACCTTTGTTGTCTTTGACGTGGAGACCCCCAACGCCTCCAACAGCCGCATGAGCGCCATCGGGCTGACCGTGGTGGAGGACGGGCGGATCGTGGACGAGCTGTTCACCCTGGTCAATCCGGAGACCTACTTCCACCCCTTCAACGTCGCCCTCACCGGCATTACCCCGGAAATGGCGGAGCGGGCCCCCACCTTTGAACAGCTCTGGGAGACCATCGGGCCCATGATGTCCAGCGGCCTGCTGGTGGCCCACAACGCGCCCTTTGACATGAGCGTGCTGGCCAAGTGCCTGCGGGCCTACTGCATCGACTGGCGGGACCAGACCGGCTACGCCTGCACCGTGCAGATGAGCCGGCGCTGCTGGCCCCAGCTGCCCAACCACAAGCTGGATACGCTGTGCGCCTATCTGGACATCCCTCTGGACCACCACAAGGCGGACAGCGACAGCCGGGCCTGCGCCCAGATCCTCCTCGCCGGCCTGGACCAGGGGGCGGATATGGACCGGTTCCGGCGTACATACGATCTGCGCGCTATCCGCACCCTGCCCCAGAGCGGCCGGGCCTCCCCCGATTTTCCCAAGCCCGCGGAGAACAGGGCTTGCAACCGGCGGGGAAAGCTGATATAATAGACCCTAGGCGCTTGCCGCCCAATATGAGAAAAGAGGAGAGACCATGAGCGCGAAGGAAAAAAAGGCTAAGAAGGAGAAAGCGCCCAAGGCGAAAAAGGAAAAAGGGATCAAGACCAAAGTCTGTCCGGCCTGTCAGGCGGAGATTCCCCAAAAGGCGAAGGTCTGTCCCAACTGTAATGAAAAGCAGAAGTCCGGGAAGAAGCCTATTCTGCTGCTGATCCCTCTTCTGCTGGTGCTGCTGCTGGTGGGCGCGGCCGTATCCATCTTTGTGTTCCACTTCCCCATTGATCCCCCCTTTGAGCTGCCCTTCCTGGGCCCGAAAATCTCGGAGACCGTGCTGGGAGAGGGTATGGAGCTGACGAAAAAGCAGGAGGAGGAGGTGCTGGCGGTCCTGAACGAGTGCGGCTTCGGGGAGATCACCCAGGTTGACACCATCAAGGAGACCTCCAAGAGCACCACCTACGCGGTCAACGACACCTCCACAGAGCGCTTCCTGGATTCGGAGGAGCCCATTGTGGTGCAGATGAAGAACGCCACAAAGACCGTAGACTCCGTTCAGTTCCAGGACCACAGCATCTACGCCCACGGTCAGGTGGTGTCGCCCATCACGGACTACTACCTGGATATGGCGGAGCGGGATATCTATCTGTCCCTGACCCTGACGGCGGTGAAGTCCCGCCTGGAGATCCCGGAGACAGCCGTGTTCCCCTCCAAGAGCAGCTGGGAGTACACCATGGGCGAGGGCACTCAGGTCACCGTCCGGTCCACCGTCACCTGCCGCGACGCCTCCGGCAAGGAGGAGGAGCGCGCCTTCGTTGCCTACTTTGAGGACGGCGCTTTCGTGTCCCTGGAGTTCGAGGGCGAGGAGGAGTGACCCGGAGCACGGCAGCATTCATCGTACATCCGTAGAAGAGCCCCGCGGCGGATTTCCGCCGCGGGGCTCTTTCTCTATTGGTCAAATCAATGGATAGACAAATCGCCGCTCATCTGCCGGAGGTCACGGCTCACACCTGCTTTCCGGCGCTTCTGCCGTTCCACGCCCGCAGGTCCTTCAGCTCCTTGCAGAGCCGCACGTAGCTCTCATGGCGGCTGGCGGGAATCTGTCCCTCCCTCACCGCCGCCAACACGGCGCAGCCCTTCTCCTTGGTGTGGCTGCACCCCACGAACCGGCACCTGCCCAGCCAGGGCCGGAACTCCAGGAAGGTCTCCGGCAGCCGCTCCTTCAGCTCCAGCTCCAGCTCCGCCGCGTCAAAGGAGCTGAACCCCGGCGTGTCGATCACCTCCGCCCCGCAGGACAGACGGTAGAGCTCCACGTGCCGGGTGGTGTGCTTCCCCCGCCCCAGCTTCTGGCTCACCTCGTCCACCCGCAGGGAGAAACCCGGCTCCAGTGCGTTGAGGAGGCTGGACTTCCCTACCCCGGAGTTGCCCGTGAAGGCGGAGAGCCTGCCGGCGATCAGCCTCCGCAGCTCCTCCACTCCCTCGCCGGTCTCGGCGCTGGCGCATACGGTGGGAAAGCCGCTCCGGCGGTAGACCTCCGCCAGCGCCTCCCCGTCCGCCAGATCGCACTTATTCACGCACACCACCACACCGCAGTTTTTCAGCGCCGCGATGGCGGAAACCCTGTCGATGAGAAAGGGGTCTGTCACCGGCAGTGCCCGGGAGGCCACCACCACCAGCTGGTCCACGTTGGCCACCGCCGGCCGGTCAAAGGCCGTGCGGCGGGGCAGGATCTCCCATACCATGCCCTCCTCCGGCCCGGTCTCCTGGATCTCCACCCAGTCCCCCACCAGGGGGCTGCGGCCCTCCTGGCGGAATTTTCCCCGTGCCCGGCAGGTGACGGTCCGCTCCCCGGTGTCCACGTAGTAGAAGCCGCTGAGGGCTTTGCGTATCCTGCCCCTACTCACTGAACGTCACCGTCTCGTCCGACCACTGCTGGCCGTCGGCCAGGATGCGCATCCGGTGCTCCCCGGGCTTGGCCTGGATCACCGCCTCCAGCCGGCCGTAGTCGCCGGGCAGATCCTTCTCATAGGCCACGACCTCGTCCAGGAGGATCTCCACATGCACGTCCTCCGGACTGAAGGGCACATTGAAGCCCACGGTCTTGGAGATCAGCTTCTCCCCATCGCTGTAGGTGAAGGTGATGGTGGTCCCCTCCTCCACCTCCGTGTTGGGCTCCACGCTCTGGCGGATCACCTGCCCCGCCGGCTTGGCGCTCTCCTCCTTGACAAACTCCGCCTTCAGATGGAGCTCCTCCATCAGCCGCCGGACCTCCTCCATGTCCTGACCCAGGCAGGACACCATGGTGGAGTACTTGATCTCCGGCCCCAGGCTGAGGTACAGCGTCACCTGGTCACCCTCGCTGAGCTCTGCGCCCTCCGCCGGCTCCGTCCGGGCCACATAGCCAGCGGGCACGTCGTCGTTGTACTCCTCCTCCCCCTCGCTGATGACCAGATTCAGCTCGCTCAGGCCCTTGGTCTGCTCCAGGATCAGCCGGGCGCCCCGGCCCTCCTGGCCCACCAGATTGGGCATGGCCTCACTGCGGCTGCCCATGCTCACCGTCACGGTGATGGGGATCAGCTCCGTGCTGGCGGTCTTCTTGATCCGGTCCGCCTCCGGGTCCTGCTTGATGATCTGGCCCGCCGGGTACTGGGTGCTGTACTCATGGACGCTGTTCTCCACGATCTCAAACACACCCTCGATCTCCTCCAGGGCCATGGCCTCCTCCACGGTCTTGCCCACCACGCTGGGCACCGTATACTCGGGGATCTCCTGCTGGGCAAAGCTGTCCATGATGCCCTGGTAGAGCCGGGTGACGCCGAAGTAGCCCACCGCCGCCACCAGGACGATCAGCAGCAGCACCTTCCACCAGCCGCCTCCCCGCCGGTCGTCCTCCTCGTCGTCCTCCTCCAGGGGGGGCGGCGCGTACCGGACAGGCCGGGGACGGGCCGCTCCCACGTTGGGGATGTTCTGGGTGGGCTCGTCCTCCCTGTCCCGCTCCCGGCGCAGGTCCTCGGCGGAGTAGTCAAAGCTCACCGTGGGGTCCTTCCGGAATGCCTCCAGGTCGGAGAGCATCTCGTCGGCGGAGGAGTAGCGCCGGTTCCGGTCCGCAGTCATGGCCTTCATGCAGATCTGCTCCAGGGCCTCGGGGATATCCGGGTTCAGCTCCCGGGGGCTCAGGGGCACGGCGCTGAAGTGCTGGATGGCCACGGCCATGGGGCTGTCCCCCTCAAAGGGGAGGCGGCTGGTGAGCATCTCGTAGAGCACCACGCCGGCGGAGTAGATGTCGCTGCGGTTGTCGGTATACTCCCCCTTGGCCTGCTCGGGGGAGATATAGTGGACGGAGCCGATGGCCTCGTTGGAGGGGTTGGAGCCGTTGGAGAGGCAGGCGATGCCGAAGTCCATCACCTTTACCGTGCCGTCCCGCAGCACCATGATGTTCTGGGGCTTGATGTCCCGGTGGATGATGCCCCGGCTGTGGGCGTGGCCGAGGCCCCGCATGATCTGGGTGATGAAGTGGAGGGCCTCCGGCCAGTTGAGCTTCCCCCGCCGGGCCATGTACTGCTTGAGGGTGATGCCGTCGATGAGCTCCATGACAATATAGTCCATGTCACCGCCCCGGCTCACGTCGTACACCGCCACAATATTGGGGTGGGAGAGCATGGCTACGGCCTGGGACTCGTCGTGGAACCGGCGGCGGAACTCCGCATCCTCGCTCAGGTCCCTTTTGAGCATCTTGATGGCAACCAGACGGTTCAGCCGGTGGCACTTGGCCTTGAAGACCACCGCCATGCCCCCGGTTCCGATGACCTCCAGGATCTCATAGCGGTTATCCAGCATCTTTCCTATGTATCGTTCCATAGTCAAGCATCCTTTCTCTTCACTGCTGCCGCAGCAGCACGGCGGTCACGTTGTCCGGCGCGCCCTGGTCCCTGGCGATGTCCAGCAGCCGGTCCAGGCAGGCGTTGTCGTCTCCCCGCAGAATTTCCCGCTCCATCTCCTGGTCTGTGACCGTGGACACCAGACCGTCGGTACACAGCAGGAGGTAGTCCCCCGGCCGGAGGTCAATCCGATAGCTGTCGCTGAGCGCCTCCGGATCCGGCCCCAGGGCCCGGGTGATGAGGTTGCGGCCCGGGTAGCTGCGGGCCTCCTCGGCCGTGATGGCCCCCTTGTCCACCAGCCGCTCCACCAGGGAGTGGTCCTTGGTGACCCGGGAGATGCCGCCGCCCCCGGGGCGGATCACATAGGCCCGGCTGTCCCCCACGTTGCTCAGAAGAGCCTGCTCCCCCCAGGCCACTGCGGAGACCAGGGTGGTGCCCATGCCCCGCAGTCCGTCCCGGACGGACCGCTCATAGACCGCCGTATTGGCGGCCGCCACGGCGAACTCCGCCACCTCCTGAACCTGCTGGGCCGTCATGTCCGGCCGGAGATTGGCCATGCAGGAGGAGAGGAAGGCGTCCACGGCCAGGGAGCTGGCCAGCCGGCCCCCTCCGGGGCCGCCCATGCCGTCGCAGACCACGCACACGGTGAATCCGTCCTCCGCACGGACGGCGTAGGCGTCCTGATTTTCGCTGCGGATCAGGCCCACGTCAGTCATGCCCCATACGTTCATCATAGTCACTGTCCCTCTTTCTCCATTGCTTTCCGGCGCAGCTGGCCGCAGCTGGCGTCGATGTCCCCGCCCAGGCTCCGGCGCACAGTGGCCGTGACGCCCTGGCTCTCCAGCCGGCGCTGGAACTGCCGGGTCCGGCGACTGGGCTTGAAGGGGCTCTCGGATACGTCGTTGAGGGGGATCAGGTTCACATGCCCCGGCATCCCCCGCAGCCGCCTGACGATCAGATCCGCCTGCCAGTCCGCGTCGTTGACGCCGTCGATCATGGCGTACTCAAAGCTGATGCGCCGGCCTGTCCTCTGGAAGTACTCGTGGCAGGCCCCGAACAGCGCCTCCACATCGTAGGCCCGGTTCACGGGCATGATCCGGCTCCTGGTCTCGCTGTCCGGCGCGTGGAGGGACACCGACAGCGTCAGCTGCAATCCCAGCTCCGCCAGGCGGCGGATGCCGGGGATGACCCCGCAGGTGGAGAGGCTGATGTGCCGCATACCGATGTTCAGCCCCTGGGGATGATTCACCAGCTCCAGAAACCGCAGCACGTTGTCCAGGTTGTCCATGGGCTCGCCGATGCCCATGAGCACGATATTGGACACCTCCAGGCCGCTGTCCGCCTGGGTGAAGATCACCTGCTCCGCCATCTCCCCCGCCGTCAGATCCCGCACCCTGCCCCCCAGGGTGGAGGCGCAGAAGGCGCAGCCCATGCGGCACCCCACCTGGCTGGAGATGCAGACCGTGTTGCCGTGGCGGTAGCGCATGAGCACGGTCTCAATGCAGTTGCCGTCGGGAAACTCCCAGAGGTACTTCACCGTGCCGTCCGCCTGGGACACCTGCTTTCTGGCCACGGCGGGACCGCTGAGGAAAAACCTCTCCCCCAGCTTCTCCCGCAGGGACTTGGATATGTCGCTCATCTCGTGGAAGGAGCGGACCCCCCGGTGGAGCCAGGCGAACACCTGACGGCCCCGGAAGGCGGGCTCCCCCATCTCCCCCAGGGCCTCTGTCAGCTCCTCCAGGGTCATGGATCGTATGTCTGCGCTCATCTCTTCCTCATTTTACACACATAGAAGCCGTCCGTCCCGTGGCGCTGGGGCCACAGGCGCATCGCTCCATCGTTCTCCTCCTCCAGGCCGGGCAGGGAGAAGGGCTCCTTCTGAAATTCCCCGTGGCGGGTCAGAAAGTCCTCCGCCACGTCCTCGTTCTCCTCCGGCAGAACCGTACAGGTGGCATAGAGCAGCGCGCCGCCCGGGCGCACATAGGCCGCCGCGTTCTCCAGAATGGCCCGCTGCACCCTGGGCAGTCCCGCCAGGGCGGCGGGGTCCTTGTAGCGGATATCCGGCTTTTTCCGGATCACCCCCAGGCCCGAGCAGGGCACGTCGCAGAGAACAAGGTCAAAGGCCCCCGCCCACGCCTCCCGCCGCTCCCGGCCGTCGGCCAGCTCCGTGCGCACGCACCCCAGCCCCAGCCGGGCCGCCCCCTTCTCGATGAGCGCCAGCTTGTGGGGGTGGATGTCGCAGGCAATCACCTCTCCCCGGTCCTCCATAGCCATGGCGGCGGCGAAGCTCTTTCCCCCGGGCGCGGCGCACACGTCCAGCACCCGGTCCCCGGGTCTGGGCCCGGCGGCCAGCACCGCCCCCCGGGCGGCGGCGTCCTGGACCTGGAAGAGCCCCGCCTGAAAGGCGGGCATGGTCTCCAGCTCCCCACCGCCGGAGAGGAGCCAGCAGTCCGGCAGCCAGGGGTGGGGCTGTACCCGGCCCCCGCTCTCCGCCAGCCGGTCCGTCAGCTCCCGGGCCGTACACCGGAGGGGGTTGCGCTGGATGGCCGTGGGGACGCTCTCGTTGTCCAGACGGAGAAAGGCCTCCGCCTCCTCCCCGCCCAGCAGGTCCAGCAGCCGCTCCACCAGCCAGCGGGGGTGGCTGTAGCGCAGGGCCAGATGGTCCGCCGGGTCCCCCGCCGGCAGGGGCGGCAGACTCTCCTTCTCCCGGCTCAGCCGCCGGAGGACGGCGTTGACCAGTCCCGCCGCCCGCTGCCGCTTCTTCCGCTTCACCGTCTCCACGGCCTCGTTCACGGCGGCGCTGTCCGGCACCCGTTCCATATACAATATTTGATACGCCCCCAGCCGCAGCACGTCCCGGATAAAGGGCTCCAGCTTGGCGAAGCCGCAGTACGCGCCCAGGTAGAAGTCCAGCAGGGCCCGGTTTTGCAGCACGCCGTAGGCCAGCCGGGCGCACAGGGCCGCCTCCCGCCTGTCCAGGCCACGACAGGCGGCCTTCATGCTGCCGTCGGACCACGCGTCCAGCCGCCGGCAGGCGGTGAGGGCCTCCAGGGCCGCGTCTCTTCCGCTCCCCATCAGCGCCTCCGGTTATCCCGCCCGGCGAAAATGAGCAGGTAGCGCAGCAGCTGCACCAGGCTCATGAGCAGGGCGGCCACATAGGTCAGCGCGGCGGCGGTGAGGACTTTTTTCGCCCCCCGACGCTCCTCCCCCTCCAGCAGGCCCGTGCCGTCGATGGTCCCCAGGGCCCGGGCGGAGGCGTCGAACTCCACCGGCAGGGTGACCAGCTGAAACAGCGTAGTGACGCCAAAGAGGATGATGCCCAGGCCGAACATGGGCTGAGAATACAGGACCAGTCCCAGCATCAGGGCCACAAAGGCGAACTTGGACCCAAACTGGGTCACCGGGATGATGGCCGTGCGCAGGCGCACAGGACCGTACCCCATTGCGTACTGCACCGCGTGGCCCGCCTCATGGGCGGCCACCCCTACCGCCGCCACGGTGGCGGCGTTGTACACCGGCTCAGAGAGATAGATGGCGTTGTCCCGGGGATCGTAGTGGTCCGTCAGCTCCCCGCGGCAGGGCCGGATGGCCACGTCATGGACGCCGTGGGCCTTGAGGACCGCATAGGCCGCCTGGGCCCCCGTCACGCCCCGCCGGTTCCGCTCCCGGCTGTAGCGCCGGAAACTGGAGCTGACCTGGATCTGGGCGTACAGGGACAGCAGTAATACTGGAATCAGAATGATCCAGTAGATAGAGTCATAGTAAAAACGCATTTTCCTGTTTCCTTATTATTCTATTCCTTTTTCTCGCACGGCAAAGGAACCAAAAAGAACTTTCTGACGCCCTTCGGGCAGGTTCTATCCCACTTCCACCGGATGCCCCCGCAGGTAGTCCCCCGCGGCCATCCGGCGGCCTCCGTCCGCCTGGAGCTGGGTAATCACCAGGCTCTTCCCGTCCCCGCAGGCCACGGCAATGCCGTCCTGGCCGGCGGAGAGGATGGTCCCCGGCGCCTTCGCCGTCCCGCCTCCCACGTGGGCCCGGAACACCTTCCAGCGCACACCGGCCACATCCGTGGAAGCGCAGGGCCAGGGGATCAGCCCCCGCACCTGATTGACCAGCTCCCGGGCGGGCCGGGTGAAGTCCATGGGGGACATCTCCCGGGAGAGCATGGAGGCGTACTGGTACTGAGGCCCGTAGATCTGGGGCGTCCTTCCGGCCGTGCCGGCCTCCAGCCGAGCAAGGGCCTCGCTGGCCGCCTCCCCGCCCAGCACCGCCAGGCGGTCATAGAGCTCCCCCGCGTCCTCCTGGGGATCAATGGGGGTTGTCTTCACCAGCAGAATGTCCCCCGCGTCCAGCTGGGGGGCCATATACTGGATGGTTACGCCGGTCTCCTCGTCCCCGTTGAGCACCGCCCAGTTGATGGGCGCGGCCCCCCGGTACTGGGGCAGGATGGAGGAGTGGACGTTGATGGTAGCCAGCCGCGGGATGTTCAGCAGCGCCTCCGGCAGCAGCTTTCCGTAGGCCGCCACCACAATCACGTCCGGCGCAAGGTCCCGCAGCTGGTCCAGCACCGCCTCGTCCCGGCAGGAAACCGGCTGGTACACCTGGATTCCAGCTGTCACGGCAAACTCCTTTACAGGCGTTGGCAGCAGCTTCATCCCCCGGTTCTTGGGCTTGTCCGGGCCGGTGTAGACGGCGCAGATGTTCCACTTGTCCTCCACCAGACGGCGCAGGGTGGCCACCGCGAAGGCGGGGGTCCCCATAAACACGATGCGCAGGCTCACTTTCCGTCCTCCTCGCCAAAATACTCCTCCAGCTCCTCCTCGGTGAGGAAGTGGTCAATGTGCTCCACATAGAGGTGGCCGTCCAGGTGCTCGATCTCGTGGCAGAAGCAGCGGGCGGTCAGCTCCTCCCCCTCCCGCTCAAACCAAGCGCCAAACCGGTCCTGAGCCCGGACCTTCACCCGGCAGGGCCGGGTGACCATCCCCCACTTGCCCGGGACGCTCAGGCACCCCTCCGGGCCGGTCTGCTCCCCGGACTGGCTCACGATCTCCGGATTCACCAGCTCCAGCAGCTGGTCCTCATCGTCCATCACCACCACCACACGGCGGAGCACCCCCACCTGGGGGGCGGCCAGTCCCGCGCCCTGGGCCTCTGTCAGCGTGTCCCTCATGTCGTCCAGCAGCTGATGGAGGCGGGCGTTGAACTCCGTCACGGGCCGGCACCGCTTGGTCAGCAGGGGATCCCCTTGGATCACAATATTTCGGATTGCCATGTGTATTTTGTCCTCCTTCGGGCGGAATGAAACCTTTTTCCTCCCTTTTTTTGGTGGGAGGCGGTCAGTCCTCCCCGTTGCAGTCCACAAACAGGTTCATACCCCTGTTCTCCTTTTGCTGGTGGAACGCCCGGATATAGTAGCCCAGCAGCTCCCGGGTGGCGTGATCATTGCGCCCCACCCAGACCAGCCGGTAGCGGTAGCGGTTGTTCACCTTCACCACCGGCGCCGGGGCCGGGCCCAGGATCTCCACCGACATGTTGGCGGCCGTGGGGTAGCGCAGACCGGCCCGCATGGCCTCCCGCAGCTGGGCCGCCGCCCGGAGCACCGCCCCCTCCTCCGTGCCCGTCACCGTCAGGGTGAACAGGTCCGAGAAGGGCGGATACCGCCGGGCCCGCCGCAGGCGGATCTCCGAGACGTAGAAGCTGTTGTAGTCCTGGGCCGCCGCGCTGGTGATGACCTCGTTGTCCGGGGTGAAGGTCTGGATCACCGCCCGGCCGTCCTTGCTCCCCCGCCCCGCCCGGCCCACCACCTGGGTGAGCAGGCTGAAGGTCCGCTCGGCGGCCCGGAAGTTGTCCACATACAGGCTCAGGTCTGCCGCCAGCACCCCCACCAGGGTCACGTTCTCAAAATCCAGCCCCTTGGCCACCATCTGGGTGCCCACGAGGATGGGGATCCGCTTCCGCTCAAACCGGCCCAGCAGCTCCTCATGGTTGCCGGACACGGTGTCCGCGTCCATGCGGAGCACCTCCGTCCCGGGGAACAGCTCCCGCAGCTCCTCCTCCACCCGCTGGGTCCCCGCTCCCACCTGCTTCATCAGCCCCCCGCACTCCGGGCACTTCTCCGGCATCCGCTCAGAGTGGCCGCAGTAGTGGCACATCAGCCGGCGGTTGGCGCTGTGGTAGGTCAGGGACACGCTGCACCGGGGGCACTGGGGGGCCTCCCCGCACTCGCCGCACAGCAGCATCCGGCTGCTGCCCCGGCGGTTGATAAACAGGATGCTCTGCTCCCCGCTGGCCAGATTCTTCTCCAGCTCCCGCCGCAGGGGGGCGCTGATCGTACCGGCGTTGCCGGCGCGGACCTCCTCCCGCATGTCCGCGATTACCACCCGGGGCAGGGGCTGGCGGTTATACCGGGAGCGGAGGATCAGCTTCTGGTAGACCCCGCGCTGGGCCTGGAAGGTGCTCTCCACCGACGGCGTGGCAGAGCCCAGCACCAGAACGGCGCTGTGCTGGGCGCAGAGGAACTTTGCCACGTCCCGGGCGTGGTAGCGGGGCGGGTTCTCCGACTGGTAGCTGCTCTCGTGCTCCTCGTCCAGAATAATCACGCCCAGGTTCTCCAGGGGTGCGAACACGGCGCTGCGGGTGCCCAGCACCACGTCCACCTCCCCCCGGCGGACCCGCTTCCACTGGTCATACCGCTCCGACATCCGCAGGCCGCTGTGGAGCATCACCACCCGGTCCCCGAAGCAGTCCCCGAAGCGGGACATCATCTGGGGCGTCAGGGCGATTTCCGGCACCAGGACCATGCCCCGCTTTCCCCGGCGGACCACCTCCTGGAGCAGGCGGATATAGACGGAGGTCTTGCCGCTGCCGGTGACGCCGTAGAGCAGGGCGCAGGCCGCCTGGCCCTGGTCCATGCGGGCGGTCAGACTGTCGTAGGCCGCCTGCTGCTCCTCGCTGAGGAGGATGGGCCCCGTGTCCCGCTTCTCGGGCCGGGGCACCCGCAGCACCTCCTCTGCGGTCATGGTCACCAGCCCGCTCTTCTCCAGGCTCCGCAGGGTCTGGGGCGACGCGCCGGTGAAGTAACAGAGGTCGCTGGACAGGGCGCTGCCGGTGGTACATAGAAGGCGTATCACCTCATAGCGCATGGGGGCGGAACGCCGCCTGGGCTCCACTGCGGCCATGGCCTCCTCCACGGACACCGCCAGGGTCACACGCCGGACCTTTTTGTCCGCCACCTTCCGCTGGGCGGTGGCGCTGATGGTCACAAGCCCTTTCTTCTCCAGGCCCCGGGCCACTGCCGCCGCCGTCTCGCCGCAGGCGAGGCGGAGCGTCTCCAGCTCCGCCTCGCCCCCGTGGGCGGTCAGGGTCTCCAAAACGCAGCACTCCTGGCCGCTGCCGCCGGCCTCCAGGGCCGTCTCCCGGTCCACAGCCAGGGTGCAGACCTCCCGCACCCGGTACCACAGTCCGGCGGGCAGCATGGCCTTCACCGCCTCGTAGATGGTGCAGAAGGTCCGCTCCCGGAGCCACAGGGCCAGCCGGATTTGCAGGGGCCCCAGCACGCTCTCGTTGTCCAGGACCTCCCGCAGCGGCTTCAGCTCCGGCCGGCTGCTCTCCTGGCCCAGCGCCAGAATGACCCCCTCGCTGACCCGGTTGCCCCGGCCAAAGGGGACCGTCACCCGCACGCCGGCCTTTGCCCGCTCCGCCAGGCTCTCGCTCACCAGATAGTCGTAGGGCTTGTCGATGCTGTAGGTTGCCGCCGCCACCGCCACCCTCGCTACCAGGGCCACTGACATCACCTCTCTCATGGGATGCGGAGCGCCGCTCCGCCGGACGCACTACATACCCGCTGGGCGTATCCGCCCAGCGGGTGGACTATTCATCCGCAAGGCCCCCCGGCGCTTCGGAGGAGGCGGGCGGGCATTGCGCGCTGCCGGTTATCCGGTCAGCGTTACTCCACTTCCTTAATCATGATATCCGCTCTGGCAACGGAGTACTGGCCCGCCGCCACCTCGTTGATAGCCAGGGTCACGGGCTTGATATCCGAGCCCTCTCCGGTGTCCTCCGCCTCCTGGGCGATCTGGCGGGCCCGGCGGGCCACCACGTTCACCAGCAGGTAGCGGTTGGGCACATTGGCGGTCAGCTTGTTCATTGCGGGATAGAGCATCATAATGTCATCAGTCCTTTTTCATTGAATAATCTATAGGGCAGTCCCGGGAACATGCTCTCCCGGTCAGAGCTGGCAATTCTGCATTCTGTCACTAAGAATATGATTGGTTCGCGGCTCCCTATGCGCCCCGTCCGATCATCTCCATCCGCTCCCCAGGCCGGCAGTGCTCCGAGAGCATGATGGCGCGGATCTCGTCCACGGCGTGGTCCACCGTGTCGTTGATAACAAAGTAGTCAAAGTCCCTGGCAGCGGCAAACTCCTCCCTGCCCCGGGCCAGACGGGAGCGCACCTTCTCCATGTCCTCGGTGCCCCGGCCCACCAGCCGGCGCTCCAGCTCCTCCCAGCTGGGGGGAGCCACGTAGATGCGCACCGCCTCCGGCCGCTTCTGGCGGATCTGCTCCGCGCCCTGGATCTCAATGTCCAGCAGCACGTCCCGGCCCTGCTCCATGGCACGGTCCACATACAGCCGGGGCGTACCGTAGAAGTTGCCCACAAACTGGGCGTACTCCAGGAAGTCCCCCGCCTCCACCCACTCCTGAAAGGTCTCCCGGGTCAGAAAGTGGTAGTGCACGCCGTCCTCCTCCCCGGGCCGGGGCGGACGGGTGGTGGCGGACACGGAAAAGTACAGCGAGGGATCGCTGGCCAGCAGCCTGGCCACCACGGTCCCCTTCCCCACACCGGAGGGGCCACAGATGATAAATGTCTTGCCTTTTCGCATATCACATCTCCCCTTAGCGGAAATTTCCCGCCGCAGCGGGTCAGCTCTCCTCCTCCAGCACCGTGGGCGCGACGCCGAACCGGGGGGCCAGCTTCTCCACGCTCAGCCCCGACAGGACCACGTGGTCGCTGTCCATAATCAGCACCGCCGCCGTCTTGCGGCCAAAGGTGGCGTCAATGAGCATACTGCGCTCCCTGGCCTCGCTGACCAGACGCTTCACCGGCGCGGAGTCCGGACTCACCACGGCGATCAGCCGTCCGGCGGACACCAGAGAGCCAAAGCCGATGTTCACCAGCTCCATGCTACTCGATGTTCTGGACCTGCTCGCGGACCTTCTCAATCTCCGCCTTCAGATCCACCACGTCCCGGGCGATTTGCAGGTCGCTGCACTTGGAGCCGATGGTGTTGGCCTCCCGGTTGAGCTCCTGGATGAGAAAGTCCAGCTTTCTCCCCACGCTCACCTCGCTTTGCAGCATCTCCCGCAGCTGGCCCACATGACTGCGCAGGCGCACGGTCTCCTCGTCCACGGCCACCTTATCGGCGAAGATGGCCGCCTCGGTGAGGATGCGGGCCTCGTCGATGGACGTGCTCTGGAGCACCTCCCGCATCCTGGAGAGCAGCTTCTCCCGGTACTCCGCCACCGTCTGGGGCGAGCGGGCCTCCACCAGCTGGGTGAGGGCCTCGATGGCGTCCAGCCGGCGGCGGATATCCTCGGCCAGCTTCCCGCCCTCGGCCTCCCGCATGGCGCTGTAGGCGTTCAGGGCCTCCTCCAGGACCTCGCACAGGTCGGCGGACACCGTCTCCAGGTCCTCCTCCCCCTTGGTGACTGTCAGCACGTCGGGCAGGCGGGCCAGATCTGTGACATAGCAGAGCTCCTTAACCATGCCGTACCCGCCCAGCTGCCGGAGATGCCGCAGAGCGTCGATATAGCTCTTGGCCAGGGTTTCGTTCACCGCCACCACCGTCTCCTCCGCCCCCAGGGCGGCCACGGTGACAAGCACATCCACCTTTCCCCGGCTTACCCGCTTCTGCACCAGGCCCTTCATCGCCTCCTCAGCGAAGATGTAGGCCCGGGGCAGCTTCACCGCGCAGTCCAGATAGCGGTTGTTCACGCTGCGGACCTCCACTGTGATGTCCCGCCCGTGCAGGGTCATTCTGGCTCTCCCGTAGCCGGTCATGCTCTTAATCAAATGATCTTCTCCCTCCGTTGATTGATAAATGGCCGCCGTCTCCCTGTCCGGGCTCAGCAGCAGAACATCCGCATTCCGCAGGTGTTGAATCCCATGCACACCGCGTAGAAGCAGGCCATCCGGGCGCACAGGTTGTTGCCGCCGCAGTTGGTGGTGAATACCTCGTATCCCTCCGGGCGGTAGCCCTCCCGGTTGTTCTCCACGTAGTTGAGGGTCTGGCGGTACTCCGGGTCACCGGGGTCCATCTGGCAGGCGGTCTGGAAGTAGCGCCGGGCCTCGTCCACCCAGCCCCGGCGGTAGCAGATGGTACCCATGAGGTAGTTCCACTCCCCGCTGTGGTCCCCGATCTGGCTCAGCAGCTGCTCCGCCATGCCCAGATCATTGCGGTTGATAGCCATGCGCACCCGCTGGAAGGCCGGATCCGTCCCCGTCTTCTGCTGCTGATGCTGATATCCGCCGTAGCTCTGCTGCTGGGCATAGCCCCCGGCGCTCCGCCCGCTGCGCTCCTTCTGGATGGCGTCGTAGGCGGCGTTGATCTCCTTCATCTTCTCCTGGGCCAGATCCGCCAGGGGATTGTCGTGGTAGTTGTCCGGGTGGTACTTCCGGGCCAGCTCCCGATAGGCCTTTTTGACCTCGTCATCGGTGGCGGTGCTGGAGATGTTCAGGATTTCATAGGGATCGGTCATAGCTGCTCCTTGTTTCTGCGGGCGGCGTGGAAAGCCGGCGCGCCCGCTTGGAATGTGCCATCTAACACGGCTTTTCCCACCAGGAAAAGCCCCTCGTAAACTGTGGCGCGGATGATGGGGCTCCACACGCCAAAGTCCCACAGCTCGTAGGCGGCCGCCATCAGGCGGATGGAGTGGTCCAGGCTCACCGCCAGCCCCTCCCGGGCCTCCTCCGTCAGCGCGCCCTGTTCCAGGCCGTAGCGGCGGATGAGGGGGTTGTAGCTGCCGGAGGCAAAGTCCTCCGCCAGATCGTCCGCCGCGTCCACCAGATAGATCCAGCGGCCCAGGTGGTAGAGCAGCTGCTCCAGCACCCGCCGCTTCACCGGCTGCTCCACCTCCCCCGCCGCCCCGGCCAGCAGCCGGGCAAAGGCGTCCGCCGGCTCGTCCAGGGTGGGACAGCCCGCCTCCTCCAAAGCCCGCAGCCGCTCCAGGTGCTGCCGGGTGGTCCGGTCAAAGGCCGGGCGGCAGGCCCGGGCCCGGCGGTAAGCGCCCCCCAGGGCCGCGGCCGCTGCCCGGTACTTCCCCCGCCCCCGCCCCGGGTCCGCCAGGGCGTCCTGGACCTGCCACCAGGCCAGAATCATCCCCTGGTCCGCGGCCAGGGACAGGGCCGGATTTTCCGGGAAATAGGCCCGCCCCTTCAGGGGGTGGGCCATGCAGCCCCGGCGAAGGGGCTCCCCCGTCTCCTCCGGCCAGAGGAGGAGCGCCAAAAACGCGAAGTCGTAGTTGAGAACAAACCGGGCCGCCTGTCCGTGGCGCTTTCCCATGGTCCTGCACAGGCCGCAATAGGCCGCGCCGAAGCGGTCCATATCCTCCTCTGTCAGCCGGGCGGCGGAGGGGCGTACATAGCCGAACATACTGCCTACAGCTTCCTTGTGATCTGGTAGGAGATGGTCCTGCCCCGCCGCACCCGGCGGTCACAGGCCGCCGCGCCGGCCAGGCCCAGGAGGAAGCCCAGTCCCCCGCAGGCGTACCGCAGCCCCTCCGGCAGGGCGGCGGGCAGCAGGTAGCCCAGCAGGAACAGCGCCACCGGCCCCAGATACACCAGGGCCGCGACGCCCAGCACACGGCCGCTGCTGTACACCTCCACCCGGTCCCCCACGGCGACGGGGATGGCTGTGCTGGCCCGTATGACCACCTTGGCGCTCCTGGTCCCGCACCCGGCGCAGCTCTCGCAGTCGTGGCCGCAGGCGGTCTGCCGGGCCACTGTCACCTCCGCCGTCCCCGGGCCGGGGAGGGCGGTGACAGTTGCGATCTGGGTCATGGCGGGCTCCCCCCTTACTTGGATGTGATCTTGCAGGCCACCGTGGGCGGAGAGCCCACCGCGCCCACCTTGTCGTGGCCGTCCACCAGCACGATGGCGTCCACGTTGTAGGTTCCGCTGGAGACGAAATTGGTCAGATCCACCACCACGCGGATATCCTCCTCCGTCACCTCCTCCAGCTGGGCCGCCGGGCCCCGGAGCAGCACGTCCACGGAGTTGGTGATGCGGCTGAAGCTCTGGCCGTCGCTGAGGCCGATGGGGGTGATGTTGCTCACGGAGAAGGCCCGGGTCTCCAGGTTCCGGAAGCGGATGGTCAGCTTGGTGCTGGTGTAGCCGCTGAGGTTGTAGCACCCGGCGGGCATGGTGATGTTGAGCTGAATGTCATCTCTGTCGGAGAGAATGGCGGCCAGATCCACCTCCCCCAGGGTAATCTCATTGAGGCTCTCCAGGCTGGCGGGCTCGCCGGCCACCTGAATGGTATCGTACTCCAGGTCCCAGCGGGTGTCCGCCTCCATGGACCCGGCGGCCTGCTTGAAGCTGACCACCAGGGGCAGCTCCTTGATGATATACACCGGGGCCGTCACCGCCACCCGCTTGTGGGAGACACGGATGCCGTCGTTCTCCACCAGGTTCCCCTGGCTGTCCAGCAGCTCATAGCTGAACTCCTTCTGGATGGTGCTGCTCACATCGGTCAGATCCACCTTGACGCGGACGCTCTCCACCTGGTCCACGTCCTCCTCCTTGCCGCTGAGGGTGATAGCGGCGGGCTCCACGGCCAGCTGCTCGGACATGTGGATATAGCCCTCCGCCACGTCCCCCTCCACGCTCGCCTGTACAGGCACGCTCTTGGAGTAGAGGGGGGCCACCTGGACGGTGATGGTGGAGCGGGAGCCCTGAATGCTGATGTCGTTGATATTGATGTTGTCGGAGGTGGCGTAGGTGTAGGTCATGGGGTGGGTCCCCACCGTGGTGACGCTGGTGAGGTTCACCTGGACCCGCACATCGCCCCGGCGCATGCTGCTGACAATGGCCCGGGGCCCGGTGACGGTGAGATCAATGGTGGCGTCCTCCCCGTCCACCAGCATCAGCCCCCGGCTGGGCAGGGTATCCTCCGCGCCGATGAACTCCACAGGCACGGCGTTGAACTCCTTGGGAATGGTATTGCCCTTGACGTTGTCCACGTACAGCCAGAATATGATGGCCAGCAGCAGGGACAGGGCCAGGTACAGGATCTTATTGACCTTTTCACTCATCCGCTTTTCCACCGTCCTTTTTTTCCTTGCCCAGCAGGGCCTTCAGGCCCGTGCGCTTTTCGCCCTCGTCCTCCTCCGGCTGGGGCAGCAGCTCGTTGCGCAGCAGCTGCTCCAGGGTCTCGGTCATCAGGTGGCGCTTGAGCATCCCGCCCACGGCCACGGAGATGGAGCCCGTCTCCTCCGACACCAGCACCACCACGGCGTCGGAGTTCTCGCTCATGCCGATGCCGGCCCGGTGGCGCATCCCCAGGTCCCGGCTCAGGTTCACGTTCCTGCTCAGGGGGAGCATACAGCCCGCCCCCAGCACCCGGCCCTCCCGGACGATCACCGCGCCGTCGTGCATGGGCGCTTTCACGAAGAAGATGTTCTTCAAAAGCTCCGAGGACACCTCCGCGTCCAGCTTGGTGCCGCTGCGGAGCATCTCGTCCAGCTGGTTGTGGCGCTCAAAGACGATCAGCGCGCCGGTGCGGGACTTGCTCATGTCGCCGCAGGCGGAGACGGTCTGGCTGATGGCCTGTTCAATGGTCTGCCTGTCCACCCGGGGCTTGGAGAAGAACTGCAGAAACGGCAGGCTGCTGCTGCCCACCTGCTCCAGCACCCGGCGTATCTCCGGCTGGAACAGCACCAGCAGGGCCACAACGCCCCACTCCACGATGTAGTTGAGCAGGAAATTGAGGGCCCGCAGCCGCCCCGCGGACAGCCACAGGGCGATGATCACCACCAGCACGCCCTTGAGCAGCCGGGAGGTGTTCGTCCGGCGCACCAGCAGCAGCAGGCGGTACACCAGATAGGCGATGACCAGGATATCCAGCAGGTCCCACAGCTCCAGAGACAAAACAAAGCTGCTCGCCCTCTCTATCACGTTCGTCAGCACTTCCATAGCGTTCCTCCATTGATAAAGAATCCCGCAAGTATCCTATATTTTAATCTAAGTGCGGAAAAAAAGCAACAAATTTACCGGACGATTTTTCGAAAAAAAAGGGCCCAGAGGGAAAATCTCACTTTTTGCAGGGAAACGCGCTGGAAATACCGGCCGCGGTCCCAAAAGGAGGAAACATTTTCAGAGAAATATTCACAAAAAGTTTATAAGCCCGCGCCCCTTGCTTTTTGGGGCCGCGCAAAATATAATGCCTTATATAATTATATTTGTTTTCTCAGGAGGGCGCAATGGCAAATATTCTGATCGCAGAGGACGAGGCGGCCATGGTGGAGATCATCGCGGACTACATGCGCAGGGGCGGTCACGCCTGCTTCGCCGCCCGGGACGGCGCGGAAGCTCTGGCTATCCTGAGCGCCGGTCCCATGGACCTGATGATCCTGGATGTGATGATGCCGCACCTGGACGGGTTCTCCGTCTGCAAAATGGCCCGGGAAATGAGCAATATGCCTATCATCATGCTCACCGCCAAAGGCGCGGAGGAGGACAAGCTGAGAGGCTATGACTACGGCGCGGACGACTACATGACCAAGCCCTTCAGCCCCAAGGTGCTGCTGGCCAAGGTAAACGCCCTCCTGCGCCGCGCCGCCGGGGACCCCGGCGAGACGGTCAGCGCCGGGAAGCTCCTGCTCCAGCCCCGCTCCCGCAGGGTCTGTCTGGACGGCCGGGAGCTGGCGCTGACCCACAAGGAGTACGGCCTGCTGGCCCTGTTCATGACCCACCCGGGCCAGGTTTTCAGCCGGGAGCAGCTCCTCTGCCGCGTCTGGGGCTACGACTTCGAGGGCGCTACCCGCACCGTGGACACCCACGTCAAGACCCTGCGGCAGAAGCTGGGGGACGAGGGCGGGCGCATCGTCACGCTGATCCGCTCCGGCTACAAGTTCGAGGTGACGCCATGACGGCGCTTTTCTCCCTCCGGACGGTGCGGAAAAAGCTCCTGATGCTGACAAAGCTGGCCGGGGGCGCTCTGCTCCTCTCCTACCTCCTGTGTGCCGGCCTGCCCGTCAGCAGGGAGGCCTCCCTCCTGATCTGGCTGGGGTTTCTCCTGGCGCTGGTGCTGGGCCTCGACTTTTTCATGAGCCGCTTCATCACAAGACCCGTCGCGGAGCTGAACGCCTCCGCCAAGCGCATGGCCGGCCTGGACTTCTCCGCCCCCTGCGCCGTATCCTCCTCGGACGAGTTCGGGGAGCTGGCCGGCAGCCTGAACGCCATGTCCGGCAACCTCCAGCAGGCCCTCGCCCGCCTGGAGGCGGCCCTGGCCGGGCGCAGAGAGCTGGCGGACAGCCTGTCCCACGAGATGAAAACGCCCCTGGGCGTTATCCGGGCCTATGCCGAGGGCCTGCTGGACGAGACGGACGAGGCGAAACAGCGGCGGTACGCCCAGGTCATCATCTCCGAGGCGGAGCGCATGAACGGCCTGATCGTGCGGCTGCTGGACCTGTCGGCCCTGGAGAGCGGCGCCGCCCCCCTGGAGGTGACCCGATTCGATCTGGTGGAGCTGGTGGAGACGGCGGCCGGACGGCTGCTGATCGACACGCCCGGCGGCGATTTTGACCTGCAATACCAGCTGCCGGAGGAGAAGGTCTTTGTCCGCACGGACCGGCGGCGCATGGAGCAGGTTCTGAACAACCTGATCGTCAACGCCAGGAAGAACGTGCGCCCCGGCGGCGTGCTGCGCCTGGAGCTGACGGCAAACGGCGGGACCCTGGATTTCTCCGTCTTCAACCAGGGCCGTCCCATCCCGGAGGACGAGCTGCCCAGCGTCTGGACGAAATTCTACCGGGGCAGCGGCGCGTCCTATGACGGCTCCGGCCTAGGGCTGGCTATTGCTGCCCAGATTCTCTCCATGCAGAACCTCCCCTACGGCGCGGAAAACCGGGCGGACGGGGTGCGGTTCCACTTCTCCATCCCCATAGCGGAATAATTTCACACGGATTTCACAGAGCCCTCACCTCCGCTTCACCTCCCCCCTGTAAACTCTCCTTATCTTAAATAAGGAGGGTTTTTTATGTTCTTAGGCTTGCAGTGGTACTGGTGGCTGGTGATCGGGGCGGCGCTTGCCATCTCCATCCCCTTCAAGGTCAAATTGATGAAGTGGTGGAGCAAGCGCCAGCAGGAGCAAAAGGCGAGCCGGCGCGGAAAGTGGGGTGATGACGAGTGATCGAGGTCAAAAACCTGACGTTCTCCTACAGCGGGGGCAGGCAGGCCCTCCGCGGACTGAGCTTCACCGTGGAGGACGGGGAGATCTTTGGCTTCCTGGGGCCCAACGGCTCCGGCAAGTCCACGACGCAGAAGATCCTCACCGGGATCCTGAAGGGACACGGCGGAGCAGTATCCCTGTTTGGACAGGACCTCTCCGCCGTCCATGGGCTGGCGTTTTTTCAGAAGATCGGCGTCCTGTTTGAGTTCCCTTATCTGTACGCCAATCTGAGCGCCCTGGACAATCTGAACTACTTTGCCTCCTTCTATCCCAAAGGGCAGCGGCGGGATGCGGGAGAGCTGCTGGACATGCTGGAGTTTAAGCCGGACTTTCTGAAAAAGCCGGTGTCCTCCTATTCCAAGGGGATGCGTCAGCGGGTGAGCATGGCCCGGGCGCTCATCAGCAGCCCCCGGCTGCTGTTCCTGGACGAGCCCACCAGCGGCCTGGATCCCTCCGGCGCGGTGCTGTTCCGCAAGATCATCGAACAGGAGCGAAAAAAAGGAACGACGGTGTTTATCACCACCCACAACATGGTGGACGCCGACCTGCTGTGCGACCGGGTGGCGTTCATATCCAACGGAGCTCTGGCCGCTCTGGACACACCCAAGCGTCTGAAGGAGAAAAACAGCAATCACCGGGTGGTCATTGACTATCTGTACCGGGGACAGCGGGAGACGAAAACCATAGAGGCTCCGGAGCTGGACATGCCCTTTGCCCACGACGGGATCCTCAGCGTCCACTCCCAGGAGCCGACTCTGGAGGATATGTTCATCCAGTATACGGGAAGGGGGCTCAGCTGATGTGGAGGAGCTTTTGCGCCCTGGTCCGGAAGGACTGCCGGATGCTGGCGTCCGGGAAATTCTTTTGGATGGCCGCAGGCTTCCTGGTCCTCTATACGGCCTATGTGAACCTGGGCTATATCCGCTTCATGCAGATGGAACCATACCATGTCTATCTGTATGACCCCGCTGGGACACAGACCGAAAAGTCGCCCCTGGTGCAGGCCGTCTCCTCTCTGGAGGCCATGGACGCCGCCCTGCTGGCGGACGCCAACGGCGTGGGGCTGGACGTCAGTTCCGGGGATGTGCGGGTGCTGCTCTACAGAGGCGCGGAGCACGTTGACCGCCACCGGGCGGACTACGCACTGTCCCTGCTGCGGCCCACGGCCAGCCGCGCCCCGGAGGTGCTGGGCACAAACACGCCGGAGCAGAAGGCGCGGAAGGAAATCACCTGCGAGCTGCTGTTTTTTGAGCTGTCCGCTGTGGGATTTCTGGGGATCGCCGCCGTGCTGTTCAAGGAAAAGAGCATGGGGGTGGTCCGCGTCCACGCCGTACTCCCCCTGCGGAGAAGCCTGTTTCTCCTGTCCAAGCTGGCGGTATTCCTGGTCTCTGACCTGATTTTCGCGGTGCTGCTCACCCTGCTGAATGTTGGTCTCCGCCAGGGGGCGGCGGCTCTGCCGGCGGTCCTGCTCCAGACGGCTGTTCTGTCCCTGGCAATGGCTCTGACTGGACTGCTCTGCGCCCTGCTGCTGAAGGACTTCCGGCAATTCACTTTGGCTTATCTGGTGATTGCCATTTTTGCCGCAACCCCTGTATTTTTATCGGCCAATACGTCCATCAAGTTTGACTGGATCGGCTGGCACCCCTTCTACCACGTCTATATGGGGCTGAAAAACGCCTTCTTTGGTGAGGCCATTCCGCCGGTCTACTGCATGGGCTCCGCGGCGGCGATCGCGCTGCTGTTCCTGGCTGTACAGCTTGCGTTCCGCCGGGAAATCGGGAGGGAGGGATAGGGCATGAGAGGCTTACCATATCAGCTGAAAAGCGTTTTGCGGGACAAGTTCTGCCTGATGACCTTCCTGCTGCCCATCCTGGCCGCGGCAGCGCTGAACCTGATGGGCGCGATTGATCTGTCCAGTCTGGGCGAGCTGCACTTCGGGGTCCTGGAGGACGGCTTGTCCCCCGAGACCACCGCATGGCTGGAGCGGTACGGCCCGGTAACTGCCTATGAAACCCGGTCAGAGCTGGCCGCCGCCATCAGGGAGCCCTCCACCAACGTCATCGGTGTAGAGGCGGACGGGGCGGGTATCCGCACGGCCCTGGCCGGGGATGAGCTGGACATTTTCCAGCAGGCGGCGGCCACGCTCCCGGCCCTCTATGCCCAGCGGGAGACCGCTGCCCAGGCAGAGGTCCTGACCCTGGAGCGCCCGGACATCCTGGAGAGCATGCAGGGCATCTTTATCCCCGCCGTGCTGATCGTGGCTATGTTCATGGGCTGCACCTTCAACGCTATGAATATCATCTCCGAAAAGGAGGACGGCGTGGTCCTCGTCAACGAGGTTCTGCCCATGACCCCCGGCCAGTACATCCTCCAGAAGGCTGCGATAGGGTTCCTGTTCGGCAGTCTGTCGTCCATGGTGACGGCGTGTATCTGCTTCCGGCTGTCCTGGCAGAATGCGGGGGTGATGCTGGCGCTGATTCTCCTGTCCTCCTTTGTGGCGGCGCTGATCGGACTGTTTATTGGACGGCTTTCCGATGGTCTGATGGTTGGCGTGGTCTATATCAAAATTGTCATGCTGGCGTTCATCGCGGTTCCGATTCTGTGCGCCTTGATCGGGGTGAGCGGACCGATGGCCGTGATCTGCAATATCATTCCCTCTCAGCCCGCCTTTGAGGGCATTATGGCCCTGTCCGCCGGGAACACGGGGACAGCGTGGGCGGATACCGGCGTCCTCGCCCTCCACGCGGCGGCGTGGTTCGCCCTCTACGCGCTCCTCTCCCGCCGGCGCAGGGCGTAAATAAGAACCTGTATTCATAGCCGGGGGATGAGGGATTGGCTGAGGATTTTGCCGCCAATCAAGGCAAATTTTCGCAGGCATCCTGACGGATGGTAAGAAAATTTAACGAAGAGTGGCGGCAAAAGAGCCGCCAAGACCCATTCAACGGCTGTGAATACAGGTTCTAAATTCTGCCCGGCAGCATCTGCGCTGCCGGGCAATTTTTACAGCATCTCCAGCACCTTCTCCGCCTCCTCCACGGTGTTGAACAGGGAGGCGGAAAAGCGCAGCGTACCGGTCTCCGCCGTGCCGGCGGTGACGTGAGCCAGGGGCGCGCAGTGGAGCCCCGCCCGGACGGCCACCCCCTTGGCGGCCAGCCGGTCAGCCATGGTCTCCGGGTCCGTCCTCTGGGGCACCACGCTGAGCACGGAGCTGTCCGCCCCGCTGTCAAAGACCTGATAGCCGCCCTTCCGCTTCAGTCCCGCCGCCAGAGCGCCCATCACCTCCCCCTCCCGGCGGGCGATGCGCTCCAGGCCCATCCGGCGCACAAACCGCAGACCCTCCAGCAGGCCCGCCGCGCCGTGGACGTTCTGGGTGCCCGCCTCCAGCCGGTCAGGCAGGAAGTCCGGCATCTCCTGAAGTCTGGAGAGGCTGCCGGTGCCGCCCTCCAGCACGGGCTTGGGCCTCTGCCCCTCCCCGCACAGCAGCAGGCCCGTGCCCTGGGGCCCATAGAGGCCCTTGTGTCCGGGCATGGCCACATAGGCCGCCCTCCACCGCCCCAGGCTCACCGGAAGAATGCCGGCGGACTGGGACGCGTCCACGATCAGGGGCACGCCCTTCTCCCGGCAGACGGCCGCAATGTCGTCTATGGGCAGAACGTAGCCGAAGACGTTGGACATATGGGTACACACAACGGCGGACACGCCTCTGTCCACCGCCCGCCGGAACCCCTCCGCCATCTGGGCCGGATCGAAGAGACGGCCGTTGACAATGCGCACGGACACACTGCCGATGGCATGGAGCGGCCGGGTGACGGCGTTGTGCTCATAGCCGGAGATCACCACCGTATCCCCCGGGGACACCAGGCTCTTGACAGCGATGTTCAGGGCGTGGGTGGCGTTGGAGGTGAGGATGACGTTGTCCGGCTGGGACACGTCGAAAAGCTCCGCCGCCTCTGTCCGGCAGCGCAGCATCAGCTCCGCCGCCAGCCTAGCGGCGGGGTGGTCCCCCCTTCCAGGGGTGGTCATGGTATGGATCGCGTCCGCCACGGCCGCCGGTACGGCGCCCGGCTTTTGCAGCGTGGTGGCCGCGCTGTCAAAGTAGATCATCGCGTTCCTCCTGCAAGATCAGAACAAGATAGGGGGAGGTCCGCTTTCCCATGCCAGAGCCGGCAGGCGGCCTCCCCCCTGTATTTACATGGTAACTTCGCTGAACGATCCGTCGCTGCCCGCATAAAATATCCGCATGGGCAGCAGCCCCTCCGCCTGCAGCCGCTCCAGGGCAGTGGGCAGATATCCGTCCGCGATGCGCACGGCATAGCTGCAACCCCTGTCCGTCAGCCCCATAGGGGGCCGGAAGAAGCGGGCAGTAACGCCCGCCCGCTCAAGTGCGCGGCTCATGCGCTGGGCGTGGGTGATCGAGCGGCTTAGTAAAAGATAGTATGGCAATGCCACCGCCTCCCCTGGTTGTATTGTATGATTGTTTGGGGTGTGGGGTGCGCATGGGGGTGATCATGGCCGGAGGCAGGACGCGGGAGGCGGAGCATAGGGCAGGGAGTTGGTGAGGTCCAGCTTAAGAAGGACATGTCCGACGGGAACGCGTCTTTTGCGTACTGGCAGACGATGGAGGAGGTAAGTGCGCCGATCTTATTCTCATATCACAGTGCTTGAATGTATTCCCTGACAACCTTCCCTGAAGCGTCAAACTGGTTCTGTTCCTTCTTGTCGAAATGCAGATGGATGAGATCGCATATCCCATTGGCGCCTAACACAGCCGGTACGCTGAGATAGACGTCTTTCTGTCCGTATTGTCCCTTCAAATACGTTGAAACTGGCAGAACAATGTTTTCATCGTAAAGAATCGCCTTCATAATTCGCACGGTCACTGCCGCGATACCGAAGTTGGTTGTATTTTTTACCCGGGCAATTTTCCACCCTGCATCCTTCACGTCAAAAAGGATCTGTTCTGCATGAAATTTCGCAGAAATGTTTGTCTCATCTGCCAGAATATCCTTAAAAGGTTTTCCTCCGATGGACACCGTACTCCAAGGGATGAACTGACTGTCACCGTGCTCCCCTACAGAGCAGGCCTGGATGCTCTCCACATTCACGCCGCACAGTCCGGAAAGTATGGTGCGCAGCCGCACCGAGTCCAAGGCGTTGCCTGTGCCGATCACCCGGTTGGAGGGCAGGCCGGACAGCTTGTACACATAATAGCTGATGATGTCCACAGGGTTTGTGATAACAATGAATTGCCTATCAAACCGCTCTCCATAATGGGCGGCACGATGGAGGCTGTAATTTTTTTCGCCGTGTCCAGCATATCCAGCCGCGTTTGACCCTGCACCAGGGGGGCTGCGGCGGTGATGACAATAAGGTCCAGGTTCCCGCACTCGCTGTACTCCCCCGCATGAACATGACAGTATCTGCTCTGAAAGGTGATAGCGTGGCCGATATCCATGGCCTCCGCCTCCGCTTTTTCCCGCCGCCGGTTCATTAAAAGAATCTCGTCTGCAATGCCGGACAGCACAGCGTTCATCGCCACTGCCGTGCCCACCGCGCCTGTGCCCACGATCCCTATTCTGATCTTGTTCATCCCGTTCAGACCTCCACGATGGCCTCAATCTCCACCGGCGCGTCCATGGGCAGCTGGTTGGTTCCAACGGCGGTCCTGGCGTGGCGGCCGCTCTCCCCGAAGACGTCGTAGAGGAGCTGGGACGCGGCGTTGGCAACAAGGTGCTGTTCCTGAAAACCCACCTTGCTGTTCACAAATACCTGGAGCTTCACAATGTTCTTCACCCGGTCCAGATCCCCCAGGTAGTCCTTCAGCGCGGCCAGCAGGTTGACGATACACCGCCGCGCGGCCTCCTGCGCCTGCTCCATGGAGACTGTATCCCCCACCTTGCCGGAAACCTCCAGCCTGCCGTTGACAAAGGGCACCTGCCCGGCCACAAAGAGGACGCTGCCCAGCTGCTTGACCGGCACATACATCGCGCCCGGCGGGGAGCTGGGCGGCAAAAGAATCCCCAGCTCTTCAATGCGTTTTTCCGTGTTCATGTTCTGATCCTCCCAGTAAGTATTGCCACAGGGGCTGATTCGTGGTAAAATGGTACAAAAAGCAGAAAGGATGTTGCCCGCCTATGGACAGCAGAAACGAGCGAGAGCAGGTTCTGGACTTCCTCAAGCGCACGGCGGAGGCCATTGCCCAGATGTTTGGCCGCTCCTGCGAGACCCTGATCCATGACATGAGCGTACCCGGCCACCCCATCCTGGCCATCTACAACTCCCATGTCAGCAGCCGTCAGCCGGGCTCCACGGAGGACATCTTCGGCGGCGATATCACGGCCTCCGGCGACACCACCCACTTCAAGCTGGAGCGGGATGTCATCAACTCCCTGGTCATCACCAAAAACGGGCACTCCATCAAGTCCACCACCATCAACTATATCGGTGAGGGCTACCACTTCGCTCTGGGCATCAACTTCGACTTCTCCTCCCTGGGCGGGGCCCTGTCGCTGCTGGAGGACCTGACCAGCACCGGCAGCAGCCTGGAGGACACCATCAGCGACTACTCCAACGCCCAGCTGGAGGACATCTTCCAGGACTGCCTCAGCCTGGTGGGGCGGCCCGTGGAGGCAATGAAGAAGAATGACCGCCTCCAGCTGATCGCCCTGCTGATGCAGCGCAACGCCTTCCGCTTCCAGAAGTCCATCACCTACGTGGCCGAGCGGATGAAGGTGTCCCGCTATTCCGTCTACAAATACTGCCACGAGGTGGAGGAGACCTTAAAATAGTCAAACAGCAGCAGGGGGAGCAGAATGCTCCCCCTGCTGTCATGATGAGAGCGTCTCTTAGTTCCTTCTTGCCGCAACCTCCGCCTTCATCTCCGGCAGCTTCTTCTCAATCCGGGAGAGGTAGAACATCAGCAGGAGCATAAAGCCGTACACGGCCAGCTGGGCGGTGACGGTGAGGTGGAAAAAGGCGCTGAGAACGTTGTCCGGCTGGGTAGCGGCGTTGGGGTCAAAGTGCAGCGCGCCGATAACAAAGCCCGCCACAGAGGTGCCGAAGGCCAGGCCGATTTTGGTTCCGATGCCATAGGCGGACATGATGACGCCGATGTTCTTGTGCCCGGTCTTCCACTCGCCGTAGTCCACCGAATCCATCAGGCACAGGGGCATGGCCGCGCTGACCAGGGCTCCGCCCATGTTCACCAGCAGCGTCGTCACCACGTAAAACGGAACAGAGGGGACTCCGGTTATCACCATGACAATGTAGACGGCAAGGGCGAAACCACTGCCCAGCATACCGATGCCCGCATTTCCAAACTTCCTGCACAGAGGCACCAGGAATAGTACCGGAATCATGCTGGTAAAGGCGGAGATAGAGGATGAGTAGGACATGGCGTTGGCATCCCCCAGATAGTAGGTGCAGAAATAGACCAGAAGCGCGCCGCCGATAGAGGAGAACAGCATCTTGACAACCTGAATGAGCAGCACTGACAGGGCGCTCTTGTTCTGGGCCAGGGCTTTAAGCATGTCGGAGGTCTTTACGGGCGCAGCGCTGACGGGGACCTCTTCCTCGTACTCGTAGCCCCGGCACAGGTAGGCGCCCAGGAACCCGGAGATGATGTACACAACAGCATACAGGGCGGCGATCTTCATGAAGGCGGTATTCATGCCCTGCCCAGCCAGAATATTGACCAGGGGCATGGTGACCGCCGGGACCAGGGCGTTGAGGATCGTGCTGAAGACATTATTGTATACGCCCATCTTCGCCCGCTCGGACTTGCTGGAGGTCAGCTTGGGCTGGAGAGAGTCCTTGGCGATGCTGTAGGCGGTCTGGGACATACCGAAGCAGACAAAGGTGACGCTGGCCCAGACGATCTTCATGGTATAGCTGAGGTTCGGTGCGCTGTAGCACAGGACCATAAAAATGGCCGTGGGCACGGTGGCCAGCCGGATAATAAAGAGGCATTTCGACGGGCGCTTCATCTTCTCCACGATGATGCCCATCAGAGGATCATTGATGAAGTCCCAGATCCGGGCCAGCATCACGATGAGCCCCGCCGCAGTGCCGCTGATGCCCAGGATATTGGTGTAGAACATCAGCAGAAAGTACATCTGGATCAGCATCTGAATGGTGGAGGCGATGTTCAGCACAGGGAAACCAATCTTTACACGCATGGGCAGCTTGCGGTCATTAGTGAGAGTTGACATTTCATCAAGCTCCTTTCAAAGATATGTCTACAGTATACATAAATATCAACAATATGTCAATTAAAATTGTAAACATTTTGTTTATTTTTGCCGAATACGCCGCATACCTTGGCTGCACGCTCCAGCGCCCCGGCAATTTGCTCCCGGGAGCTGCTGAGGTTCATTCTGGTCATGGCTGCGCAGCCCTCACCGTACACATCCCCAGCCTCCACCTCGAGGAGGGCCTCAGTTTGAAGAAAATCGTGAAGCGCCTGCCCTCTCCGATTCAGGAAGGACCAGTCAATCCAGCACACAGAAGTTCCCTCAACGGGGAATACACGGGCCTGGGGGATGTATTGGGCCAGATACTCCGTTACAAACCGGCCGTTCTGCCGGATATACTCCCGCACCGCCTCAAACCATGCCTTCCCCTCCGGGGAGTAGGCCCCCAGCACGGCGGCGTACTCGAAGGGCCCCAGGCTGCCGTAGTGGTCCGCGTACTTCTGCCGGATGAACCGCTCCCGCAGTGCCGGGTCCGGGATGATGGCGTGGGCGTGGTTGACGCCGGTGAAGTTGAATGCCTTTCCCAGGCCCGTGACGGTAATCGCGTACCGCCGTCCCTCCGGCAGGGAGGCGTAGGGCACGGCGGTGTGGCCGTCAAAGGTCATCTCCCCAAAGATCTCGTCGCTGAGGACCACCACGCCGTACTTCTCCGACAGCGCCCCCACCCGGCGCAGGTCAGCCTCCGGCCAGACCCGCCCCACGGGGTTGTGGGCGTTGCACAGCACCAGCAGCTTGTTGGCCGGGTCCGCCATCTTCCGCTCCAGATCCTCAAAGTCCATCTCATACCGGCCGTTCACAATCTTCAAGGGGTTGTGGACCGTCTCCCGCCCTTGCCGGTCCGCAGCCTGTTCATAGCGGTAGTAGACCGGGGTTTGGACGATCATCCGCTCCCGCTCCGTAGTGGTCAGCCGGATGGCCTCCGCCACGGAGAAAATGGTGCCCAGGGTGGGGACGATCCACTCGTCCTCGATCTCCCATCCCCGCATCTCCCGGTGCCACCACCTCACCGCGCCCAGGTATTCCGCCGTAGGGATGGTAAAGCCGTAGATGCCCCGCTCTGCCGCCTGCCGGACCGCCTCTATGACGCTGGGGGCGGTCTTGAAGTCCATCTCCGCCGCCGCGAAGCTGGTGATATTCTGTCTGCGCAGGGCCTCGGGCGTGGTATGGGTCTTCATGTTGCCCACATTCTCCCGGCCGCCCTGCGGGTGGTCAAAATCGTACATCCGCGCCTCCGTCCTTTACGCTCCAGATCAGCGCGTCGTCAAAGAAGCCGTTTTTGAGGCTGCCCCAGCGGCCTTGGGTGAAGGTGAAGGCCCCGCTGCACCAGGACGCCGAGGGCCCGATCACCTTCCCGTTCATCACCTGACGGAACTCCTCCACCGCCTCCCGGCCCAGCTCCCGCTCCAGCAGGGCCTCCCAGTCGGCGTTGGTGAACTTCTCCCCCGCCCGGCGCTTTGCCACCGTGTGGAGGACCAGATCGTCCAGGGTCCGCGCCCCGCCGGAGCGATCCCGGAGCTGCCGGTCCAGATCCAGCAGGTAGACCAGCCCCCGGCCGTAGGGCAGCCGCTGGGCGTCCCTGTCCGTCCAGAAGATGGCGGCTGCCTCGCTGTTGGGCATGGCGCGGTGGGGGTTGTTGTAATAGTTCAGGCTCTTGTCCGTCAGCCACTGGGCCACACGGTCCGGCCCCACAATGCCCGCCCGGAGGGGAATTGCCATGCTGTAGTACTCCGCCGTGCCCTCGCTGAACCACTCGATCTCCCCGGTGGGACCGTCCAGTGCGGGCCAGTTGTGGACGATCTCGTGGGCGATGGTGTTGAGCGCCTGGTCCATGACCAGGGGCATGGCGTCGCTGTAGCCCATGGCGAAGCCGCCGGAAAAGGCGGTGCCGCTGTTGGAGATGGAGAAGGGCTCCTTGCGGAAGAAGACGCTGTAGGGGGCGTCTGGGGCCTGGAAGAACCGGCACATGGCGTCCAGCAGTCCCGGCAGCTGGGCTTTCACCTTCTCCCGGTCCGGAAGCCGGCTGTCCAGCCAGTAGACGCTGTATTGGCCGTCGCCGCCGGTGGCGGATTGGATCCGTCCCACCATATACAGGGAGAAGCAGTAGTCATAGGGCGTTCCGATGAAGGTAAAGTCTCCCCTTCCCCGGATGGCCGCCACACCGGCCTCCGCCGGCATGGCAGACCTGTCCCAGACAAAGGAGATCCGGTAGGTCTTCTCCGGCAGGTTGGCCAGGGTAGTCACGCCGCAGATCATGGCCCCGTTCTCCTCCTGAATGGTATCAAAGAGGGGGTGGCAGCGGTCGACGCCCGTAAGATCCCGGGGGTGGAAGCGATAGGAGAGGGTCACGTCCCCGGAGGAGGCCCGGTCCACCCGCCAGAACCGCTTGTCGAACCCGGTGGGGTCCTTCTCCACGCTCTCCGCCAGGGCGAGCGCCCCCACGCCGTCCCGGGCGGACAGGCCCTCCAGGGCCGCGCCGGGGACCCCGGCCACTGTCACCCACATAGAGGCCAGCATGTCCCCTGCCGCCAGCTGGGGGTCCTCCAAAACCATGGTCACGTCCGCCTGCTGGAAGGCGAAGTCCGCCGTCAGATACGGCTTGAGTTCAATCTTCAGATGTTTCATCAGGTTACCCTCTCACCAGTTTTCCACTTTTCCAGACCTTCACGGGCTTTTTTCCCATGAGGGCAATATCCTCGTCCGGGTTTCCGTCCACCAGAATGAGGTCCGCCGTCATGCCCTCCCGGATCTCGCCCACATCGGTCAGTCCGGCAATCTCCGCATTGTATTTGGTGGCCTGGAGCAGAATGTCCATGTCCGCTATGCCGCACAGTTCCCTGCGCATGGTGAACTCCGCCCCCTGCTCATACTGGGGGCCGCCCGGCGCGCTGTCCGTGCCGAAGCCCAGCTTCTTTCCGGTCCGGTAGGCCAGGCCAATTCCCTCCACACATTTCTCCAGCATGGGATTCAGCAGCCGCTCCCACGCCGCCCGCTCCGCCGGGTCGGTCTGGCTGATAAACATAGCCGCAAAGGTTGGCACCAGATAGCAGTCACGGCTCCCGTCCAGCAGCTCCAGGGTCTCCGGTTGGATGTAGGTGGCGTGCTCGATGGTCTTCACCCCGCAGAGGATGCAGTCCCGAATGGCGCTGTCGGCGTGGCAGTGGGCGGCCACATACAGGCCGTTGGCCCGGGCGGTCTCCACCGCCTTCTGCACCTCCGCCGGCTCCATGATGGGCTGTCCGGTGCGGGTACTGCGGCTGAAGGCGGAGCCTGAGTTATATATCTTGATGAAATCCGCCTTGGCAGCTACCTCCTCCCGGACGCCGCGCCGGAAGCCGTCCACCCCGTCCGCCAGATTCATCATGGTGTCCGGCTTCTCCACGCTGGGCTCCACGATCCTGCCGCAGCTGAGTACCGTCGGGCCGTCGAACAGGCCCTCGTTGATGGCGTCCCGGACATAGCTTGCTGCACGGTGCATACTGCCGCAGTCCCGGACGGTGGTGAAGCCGTAGTCCAGATACCGGGCCGCCTGCCGGGCCGCATCCATGAACAGGCGCATGGGGTCATCCTCGCGGCCCGCGCCCACGCCGCCAAGCAGCGTCATGTGGGTGTGGAGGTCGATGAGCCCCGGCAGCAGGGTCCTGCCGCCGCAGTCGATACGTTCGCCGGAGATCTGGACGGATCCCGCCGGACGAACGGATCTGATCTTCCCGTTCTCAATCTCAATATCCGCCAGGGCCGCCTGGGAAAAGGGGGACAGACCCGGCAGTATTCTGCAATTTGTCAGCAGCATTTTCTCTCTCCTTTTACAGATATTTTTGGAACCATTCCACCATCTCGCGGTAGTAGTGGAGCCGCTGCCGGGGGTGGCTGGGCTGGTCGTGGGCCAGGTGGGGGTAGAGGACCATTCGCACCGGCAGGTCCGGGTGGGTGTCCTTCACCGCCACGAACAGCTGGTGGGCCCCCTCCACCGGGGTGCGCAGGTCGTCCATCCCGTGGAGGATCAGCAGGGGCCTGTCGATGCGCTCGGCGTAGGAAACAGGGGAGGCCTTGAGCTTGCTGACCATGAACGCCTCAAAGCTGGAGTATCCCTTGCTGGAGCCCTGCATGTCGCTGCTGGCGTAGCTGATGAGCTCGTTGGAGATGCTCCGCTGGGTGATATACGCCTTGAACCGCTTGCAGTGGGCAGCCATATAGTTGACCATGTAGCCGCCATAGCTGCCGCCGGTGACGCCGATGCGGTCCCGGTCGATCCACGGGAACCGGCGGCAGGCCTCCTCCACGATTTGCAGGAGGTCCATATAAGCCCGGCCGTCGTAGGCCTTCTCAATGTCCTGGTGGTTCCAACCGTAGCTGCTGCTGCCCCGGGCGTTGCAGGTAATCACCGCGAAACCGGTTCCGGCAAAGCACTGGTGCTCCAGGGTAAAGCCGTAGGTATAGAAGGGCTGGGGTCCGCCGTGGACGTACAGGATGGCAGGATATTTCTTTGCCGGATCCAGGTTCTGGGGCGGCATGACCCAGCCGTGGACCCTGCTGTCGCCGTCCAGGGTGTCGATATAGATGTCCTCCGGCTGGCTGTAGGCCACCGTGTCCGCCAGCAGCCCGGGGCAGGACTGGATTCCGGTGTCAGTCCGGCTGCCGGCCGCCAGATCCAGGACCTCGTACCACTCCGGCCGGGTGGGACCGGACAGGGCGAGCAGGGCCCTGCCGTCCTGGACCCGGCTGATGCCGTTGATGGCCTGCTTTCCGCTGACCAGGGTCTGCGCGCACCCACCGGAGACAGGGAGCCTGTACAGGCGGCACTCCCCCTGCCACCCGGCCAGAAAGAGGACGCTCTCCCCGCCGTCGGCCAGCTGGAGCTTGTCAAAGCCCCAGCCGCAGAAGGCGTTGTAGGGGAACTGCACGCATTGATAGCACTCCCCGGAGGGCTGGAAGATACGCTCATAGCCGCTGCCGTCCACGGCGATGCGGTAGAGGTACACCTCCGGGTACGTCAGCCGCTCCATATCCGGCAGTGTCTTGGGCATATTCAGGCAGCCGGTGATGATGTATTTTCCGTCCGGGGTGGCCACGGGCCGGAGGGGGTTGGGATAGCTGACGATCCACAGGTCCTGGGTCAGCCGGGTCACCTCGCCCCGCTCCTCCGCCCGAATGAGCAGGAGGTCCATGCCGATGGACTCCGACTTGGGGCGGAACCGGCCGCTGCAGCAGACCACATACGTTCCGTCCGCAGACCAGTTGTGGTGCATATAGTCAAAGTCGCCCTCCGTCACCCGGACGGTCTCCCCGGTCTCCGCGTCCGCGATGTACAGGTGCATATGGCTGTCCGGGGTGTGGAAGCCGCTGCCGTCGAACTTGTAGTTGAAATTCTCAATGACCACGGCCTCGTCGCTGTGGGCCCTGGCCGGCTGGCCGCCGCCTCCGGAGGGGGAGGCGAACAGGATTTTGCTGCCGTCCGGGGACCATATGGGGTCCAAAACCGGCGTCTTCATGGAGGTCACCTGCCGGACCTGCTTTGACGCCAGATCATAGGTGTAGATCTGCCGCCCCGCCTGGGTGGAGGAGACAAACAGGAGCTTGCCGCCGTCGGGACGGAACCTGGGGTTCCCCTCCCCTCGCCCGCCGGCGGTTATCTGCTCCTCCCCGCCGTCGGACAGACTGCGCAGCATAAGTCTGTCCCCGGCGCAGGCCACCAGGTTCTTGTCCGCCAGGTAGTCCGCGCCGGTAAACCGCCGGAACGCTGCAAAATCCTCGAATTGGGACAAACGCTTACTCATCTGCCGCACCGCCTTCCGCCAAATATTTCACAAACCAATCGCACATCTCCTGTAGGTGACGGATCTGATTGTAGAGCTTTCCCGTCCGGTCCACGCCGTGATTCTCCTCCGGGAACATGACCAGCCGCACCGGAACCTCCGGGTTCCGGTCCCGCATGGCGATGAACAGCTGCTCCGCCTGCTCGAAGCTGCACCGGTAATCCTTATAGCCGTGAAGGAGCAGGAGGGGGACCTTCATGTTGTCAATGTAGGTGATGGCGTTGCCCCGGGCCCGGTCCGTCAGGTAGTCCAGCATTTTAACATCCTTGGCCTCCGGGTTGGAGGAGATGAAGCCCATGTCTCCGGTGCCGTAGGAGGTGACGGGGTTGATAAGGGACCGCTGGGACACGGCGGCGGCAAAATGCTTGGTCCGTCCGATGAACTTGTTGACCATATAGCCGCCGTAGCTGCCGCCGGTGACGCCGACGCGGTCTCTGTCGATGAAGCCTTTCTCCACGCAGGCCTCCACTGCACTGACCAGATCGTCCATGGCCTCCGGTTTCCAGGCGATCCCGTCCGCGCAGAACTGCCGTCCGTAGCCCAGGCTGCCCCTAGGATTGGTGTAGATCACCGCCATGCCGGCATGGGACAGGGCCAGGAACTCGTGCCAGAAGTCGGCGTTGTAGGTGGTCTCCGGTCCGCCGTGGATGTAGAGGACCGCTGGATACAGCTTCCCCGCCCTCTGCCCGGCCGGGTGCATGAGCCAGACCTGGAGCTCCGCCTTGCCGTCCTTGGACTGGATCCAGAACTCCTCCGTCTCCGGGGCCTGGAAGTCCGCCAGCCAGGGGTTGCTGTCCGTGCGTCGGACAGCGGGAACGCCCGGGCGTTCCTGTCTGTACAGCTCCGCCGGCGCGGTCAGATTGGCCATGGTGAAGACCGCAGGACCTGCCTGCGAAATGGCGAAGGCGTGGATGGCGGTTTTGCCATTCAGAACCAGCTTTATGGGCCGGTCCGCCTCATAGAGAGGCTTTCTGTAGAGGCTCTCCCTGCCCCTGTAGGAGGAGAGAAAGTAAAGGCTGTCCCCGGTGACCGCGTAGTAGGGATTGGTCTCCCTGTACTCCGTGCGGCCGATGGGGAAGGGGTGAACGCCGTGGCAGAGATCGTCCTCCGTCTCCCGGATGATCCGCCGGACCGCCCCGGTCTCCAGGCTGACCGCGCAGGGCAGCAGGACGGTGCTCCCGTCCGCCAGCTCCGGCGCGGCGATGAAAACGGCCTCGTCTCCCCTGGGCGTAAAGGCGGGGTAGGTGTCCGCATAGACGCCCACGTCTTTCGTCAGCCGCCGCAGGCCGCCGTACCGGGTGCCGCAGACAAAGAGCTCCGGCCGCCGCCCCTTCGCGCCGCCGTAGGGATAGCCGTAGAAGGCCAGCTTCTCCCCGTCCGGGGAGAGGACCGGGTAGGCGCTCTCCAGGTCAAAGCCGCTCAGGAGCGTCTGAATGCCGCTTTGCAGATCCACAACCGCGATCTGCGGCAGCTGGCCCCGGCGCATCCCGTACCACTCGTCCATCTTGTAGGTGAGATCCGTGATCTCGTAGGGCCGGTACTCCAGCTCCTGGGCCCAGGCGGCGGCCTCCTCCCCGGTCATCCCGGTAAACTGCCGGTTCGCCGCCACATCCTCTGGCCACAGCTCCAGCTCAAAGGCTATGGCCGCCGCCCCCTCGCTTGCGCGGAATCGGGTGACGCCGTGGCGGGCCGTGGTGAGCTGCTTCTTCTCTCCGCTGCGGAGGTTGTACAGGTAGATCTGCCTCTGACCGTCCTCGTCCGACAGATACGCCAGCACGTGCCTGTCCAGAAATGAGGGCTGCGTCTGGCTGCTCCCCTCCGGCGCGGGCAGAGGAATGGGCTCCCCCTGTCCCTCCAGCACCATGATCTGTGAGAAAAATCCTCCGCTCTCCCCGTCTCCTGCGGCGGCCACATAAGCCGCCGCCTCTCCGTCCGCCGTAATGGCCGGACTGGAGAGATAGCGGAGCTTGTCCATGTCCTGGGGCAAAAATCGTTTACCCATGCCTGCCTCCTCCATAAAATATTGATTGTATTGCTTTGCTACAGCGCGGCCCGGTCCACGCCCGGTCTGCGGTTCCAGATATACGCGTTCTCCCGCACCGTGCCCCGCACCGGGTCCACGGCGGTTCCCCGGGAGATGGTGAACGCGCCGTCAAACCACTCCTCGGAGGGCTCAATAAGCTTTCCGTTCATGATCTCCCTAAAGTCGATCACCGCGTCCGGCCCCAGCTCCCTCTCCAGAAGCTTCTCCCAGTCGGCGCAGCTCACCCGCTGTCCGGCTCTTCTCCTGTGCTCAATCTCAAGGATCAGGTGGTCCAGACGGCAGCTTCCGCCAGAGGCCTTCCGGAGCTTGTGGTCTATATCCACAAAGTAGAAGAACCCCCGGCCATAGGGCAGCCACTGGGCCTCCCGCTCCTGCCAGTACAGAGGCCAAGCCTCCGTGTTAGGCAGGTTCCGGAACTTGTTGGCGTAGTAGTTGATCCCCCGCAGGGTAACCTGTCTGGCCGCAAAGTCCAGGTCCGTGATGCCGCACCGGTAGGGAATCAGGATGTTGTAGAGCTCCGCCGTCCCCTCGTGGTACCAGGTCCCCTCGCCGGCCTTGTCCTCAATCTTCGGCCAGGTGTGGATGGTTTCGTGGGCAAAGATGTCTAGGGCCATGTCCAGATTCAGTGGCTTCTCATCGCTGTAGCCGTAGACGAACCCGTTTTGAAAGGCCGTCGCGCCGTTGGACATCTCAAAGGGGTCCTTCCGGAAGAAAATGGTATAGGGGGCGTCCCTGTCCTCAAAAAAATCCGCCAATCCCTTGTAGAGCCTGGGAAGTCCCTCCAGGACCCGCTCCCGGTCCGGCAGGGGTTCGCTCAGCCAGTATACTTTGACCTGTCCATCGTAACAGGTCTGCTGGCTGATCCTGCCAACCGCTGACATGGTGAACTGATAGTCCGCAGGGTGTCCGATAAAGTCGTGGTCCCCCTCCCCTTTGACGGAGACCGCCCGGGCATCGGCAGGCATTTGTGAGAGGTCCCATTGAATGTAGATGTGATACGCCTGATCCCTGGGTGTAACCAGAGAGGTCACTCCGGTTGTCGTTGCGCCGTTCATCTCGTTGCGGAAGTCGTAGTAGGGGCGGAATCGGTAGTCGTGGGGCACCACGCGGGGATAGAACCGGTAGGTAAGTCCCACGCTTCCCACCGTGTCCCGGCAGACCCTCCATCGGCGGATGGGGAAGCCCATCTCCTGCTCCTCTGTGATCTCCAGGGGCAGGACTCCAGCCTCGTCCGCAGCCGTCAGCCCCTCCTCCGTGAACTCACTGCACGGAATGGAGGCCACGTTGATCCAGAGGGAGACAAGAGTCTCGCCCGCGCGCAGCCCCGGCGTCTCCAGCCCCATAAAGACATCTGTGTACTGCACCTGATAGTCCGCGCCGCTCCAGGGCTTCCAGGTGATGTGCAGGTTCGGCTCCGCTCCCTTGGGCAGGCAATTTACGTTGGCAATGACATGGTCCAGGCTTTTCACTTTAACGGCCCCCTTCTATTTTTCTTGCAAAGTGGGATATAACAGCGCTGCGACATAAAGAAATTCTGTAATTTAGTATATCCTGTTAATAAACAAAATGTCAATATTATATTGACCAAATATCAATGTCCGATTTTGTCGATCTCTCCAAAACAAAACCATTTTATCAACATTTCATTGACTTTTTGTTGAGTACATCGTATGCTGACAAGTAGGACGTCCTAAGAAAAGTTATCCGAGGAGGACCCATATGGACAAGAAGAAAATAGGCCTTTTTACTGCAATTACCATGGGCATCGGGGCCACTATCGGCTCTGGTCTGTTCGGCTCCTTTCCCGCTGCGGCGGCACTCTGCGGCACGGGACTGATCCTCGCGCTGGTAATTGCCTTCCTGAGAAGCGTACTAACATTTATCCCAAATGTAACAGCCGGAAATGTATGTCCGGCTGACTCAGCCAACTACCGGCATGTGACGAAAATGTCCAACCCCTATGTTGGTTTCCTGCAAGTGATAAACGGCTTTTTGAACATGGTGGTTATCGCTCTGCTGGCAACGGTATTCGCTGTCTACCTCCACTCTATTTTGCCGTGGCTGCCCGCCAAGTATTACGCGATTGCCGCCATTCTTATCTTCACAGTGGTATCCACCTTCGGCTCCAGCGCATCAGGCAAACTACAGAACATTCTGGTTGGGATCCTGGTTGCCGCGCTGCTGGCCTATATTGTCATGGGCCTTCCGGCCATATCCTCTGAATATGTGACATTTGGGGATATCATTCACCCAAAGACAACGATCATGGGCCTGATCGCGGCATCTGGCATCATGGGAAGCTGTATGCAGGGCGGTGAAATTCTGATGAATTTCACCGATGAAATCGAAAATCCCCGCAGGATCATTCCTTTGACCTATATTCTCTCCACAGCGTTTGTGTTCGTGCTGTGCGTACTGATTGCCAGTGTCACACTGGGTACCTATCCCTATGCGGAGTTGACCTCTCTGGCGGACCCTGCCAAGAAGTTTATGGGCGCCTTCGGCAGCAGCTTTTTTATCATCGGCGGAGCAGTCTTTGCCTGCCTGCCAACCATTAATGCGGTGCTGCTGTCCAGCGCGCATATCCACGCCGTCTCCGCGCAGGAGAAGATTCTGCCGGAAGTCTTCAGCCGCTGCAACAAATACGGCGTCCCATATGCCGGCCTTTGGCTGAACGCCCTGGCAGCTATTGTGCTGTGCGCCTTCGATCTCCCAATTTTTACCCTGATGACCTGCGCCTCCCCCATTTCGCTTCTGATCAATTTGTCTCGGATGATTCCGCCTTACCGTATTCCCTCGCTCTACCCCCATAGCTTCCGGCGAAATTTCTTCCGGCTGAGCGCTCCGGCGCTGCGTGCCATGGTGATTCTGGCGTCGCTGCTGTACATCATCACGAATTACGCGATTTTCCTGGAGCTGTCCACGATAAACGTTGTGATTATTGTCGTATTTCTGGCAGCGGCATATGCGTATTTTATCCTCCGCAGGCAGTGGCTGAAAAAGCGTGACGTCGACCTGTTTGGCATTATGATGACGCCGTATGCTCCCTGGGACGAGGCGGAGAGAGCCTTCGCGGCGGAGGATGCCGCGCCTGTGTCCCGCGGCTGAACGGAACAGTAAACGAACAAACATCTCCGGCCCGTAGAGCCGGGGAGGAAGGAGACAATATGCTGCTGCGTAATTGCAGGCTGATTCCGGAGCTGTCCGGTAATCCGAACTTTACCATGGCCGACGTTGCGGTGGAAGGGGATATGATTCAATCAGTGGCCCCGGCGGGAGCGGGATTGGCCGCTGAGAGCGTATATGACTGCCAGGGGCATACGCTGATGCCGGGGCTCTTCGATCTCCACGCCCATATCTCCATTGCCAGCGCCAGAGAGGAGCCGCTGGACGCCATGGAAAACCTGCTGCAGGCCATGGCGTGGTTCGGCGGATATCTGAAGCACGGCGTTACCACCATCCGCGACTGTGGCAGCTCAAACCGTATGGCTATTCCCCTGCGTGACGCTGTAAAACGGGGCGCTGTCCTGGGACCGGATGTCGTCGCCTGCGGCTATATGCTGGGACCACAGAGTATGTACCAGTTGGGAAGGGAAATGACGATGACCATGTCCATCGTGGACGGTGCGGACGCATTCCGCGCCGCCGCACACCGTGAGCTTTCTCTGGGCGCAGATTTTGTGAAGATTTATGCCTCCGCCTCCGGGTCACAGGGATTAACCAAGGACTCCGCTCCCATTTTAACCAGCGGTGAGGTGAGGGCCGCTGTAGAGGCGGCAAAAGCCGGCGGAGCCTATGTGGCGGCCCACGCCCACTCGCTGCCGGCAATCCGGATGTGTATGGAGGAGGGAGTGCGCTGCATTGAGCACGCCACATTTTTGGACCCTGCCGCCGCGGATGAGCTCGCGCAGATGCGAGGCGTGTATCTGGTACCCACCTTTGCCGTTCTGACGCCGCCCGATGATGGTTCCCGCAGTCCGGAGGAACTGGCAGCCAAGGAGGAGCTTCTGCATACCGCCGCAGCGAATATCCGGTACGCATATGAGAAGGGGCTTTCCATGGGCTTTGGGACAGATCTCATCAACGGAAGGTTGGAGCATTTTTACAAGGAGTTTTTCTACCGCCATACTCTATGCGGCATGAGCCCTGTGGACATCCTGCTGCAAGCGACAAAATACAGCGCAGAGATTGCCGGGCTGTCCGGCGTCAAGGGGGAGATCCGGCCAGGCATGGCCGCAGATATGATCCTGGTTGACGGAGAACCGGACAAGACGCTGCGTGTACTGGAGCAACCGCCCATTTGTGTCTGGAAACGGGGAACGATTGTTTTTTCAACAGGAGGAGACATATGAAGATTACATCTGTAGATATTATGGTGGTAGATGCGCAGGCCCCCGAAAACCGGGCGAAATGCCGCCCCGTGTACTGTCGGATCCATACCTCCGAGGGACTATACGGCGACGGAGAGGCCGGCGTTATGATGGTGTCAGGCGGTATCGGCGCGGCAGGGGTGCTGCGCGACTATGCAGAGCCGATCATCGGTATGGATCCGATAGAAAATGAAGTGATAATGGGGCGGCTTCGCCAAAATTATTTTGCTGTGAATGGCGGGCCAGTTGTACAGGCGGCGTTGAGCGCCATTGATATGGCGTTGTGGGACATCAAAGGGAAAGCGTTTGGCGTACCCATATATAAGCTGCTGGGCGGCAAGCGCAACGACAATCTGCGCTGCTACGCCAGCCAGATTAATTACGGCTGGGGAAGGCTGCAATCAGACGCCGCAACGCCGGAGGAATATGCGGCGCGAGCTGCAGCGGCTGTGGCGGAGGGGTATGACGCTGTGAAGGCCGACTTTCTGGAGTTGGATCTGGACGGGCGGCCGCTGACTGTCCGGGAGCGGCGGGGAATCCTGTCTGAGCGCCATTTGAGGACGATGGAGGCCCGTGTGGCGGCGGTTCGGGAGGCCATGGGCGACGGGGATATTATCTTTGAATGCCACGGCTTTACGGACGGCCATACGGCAGTTCAAATCGCCCAGCGCATTGAAAAGTACCGGATTGCCTATCTGGAGGAACCGGAGACCACATTTTATCCCACACTGAGTGACCTGCGGCAGAAGATTAAAATTCCCCTAGCCGCCGGGGAGCGGCTCTTTTCCCGGAGGATGTATCTTCCCTTTTTGCTGGAACGGGCAGTACAGGTCATCCAGCCGGACATTGGGAACTGTGGTGGTATCACGGAAGCGATGCAGATTGCAGACCTTGCCGGTATTTTTGATATTGGCGTACAGTTCCACTGCGCGGGTTCACCGCTATGCATGGCAGCTACCATACAGCTGGAGGCGGCAATTCCGAATTTCCTGATTCATGAGCACTGCTGTGTGCAGGAGAGAGACTATATCCGCCGGCTGGGGAGGTATGACGACATACCTGTACGGGGCCGGCTGGCTATTCCCCAGCGGCCTGGCATCGGGAATGAACTCAGCGAGTTCGCCCTGACGCATTGCGAGAAAGAGACGGTCCGCTAAAAGGCATTTCCCAAGGCGACGAAAAACAGCAGGACAGCCATCCCATCATGGATGGCCGTCCTGCTGCGGATTCATGGTTCTTTTATGACATCTCCTACGGCTTGCAGCAGACTCCTGCTCCGATCTCCGGTATCCTGGGTCAGCTCCCAGATCATCACGCCGCCCAGGTTCTCTCTGGCGTACTGGGTTTTCTCCCGGATAGTGTCCATGCCGTCAAAGCCGTACTCTCCGCACATGGCGAGAATGCTTTCCGCCAGCCGTTCCACGCCTGCGGTGCCGGCGGTGGCCTCCATAAACACTCCCTCCAGCGGGGTGTCGTTGTAGCTCCTGCCGCCCACGGAGAGCAGGACCTTGGCCCCGTTCTCATGTGCGGAGCGGATCAGCATCTCGACAGTACCGCCTCCATTCCTCTTGTGACAAAATTTCCCAAACCATGTCCTGACATTTTTATGTGGGCCTTAACATTGCTCACCCCTACAGACTATCATGAATTCTAACGATTGCTAGGCTTTTGGCGGAAAAATAAATTTTCCTTATAAGGTGCGAGTTTCAGACGGCGGCATTGTCCCTACTGTATGGAAATCGTTCTGGTCATTTCTCTGACAATATCACGTCCATCCCAAACAAATCCAAACTCCATGGTGCGTCCAACCGGCACAATTCGGTCCACACCATCTGGTGTATTGGAAAAGATCAGTTTCCGGAGAACATCCCCGTCCAGGCCGATATACGAAATCGTTTGCAGTTCCCATGTGCATATTGGCAGGATCTCTCTTATATCGGAGATGGTGCACTCATAAAAATAACCACCGTTACCTATGTTCTGCAAAATCATCCGGCTCAAAGACCGGATCTTCACCCGTATCAGTCTGCAATCTGGGCCCATTGTCAGCGAGCACTCATTCTCCGCGGCAAACTTGCAGAATGTCAGGAGCTTATTGACGGTTGTGACCGGCGCAATATCGTACTCCCGGATTTCCTCATACAGCGCACTCCAAAAGGTCTTTTGCGCGGTCTCCACATCTCTGCCAAGCCAGCATACGATGCGCGGCGACGAGCATGCGTTCTGATCAGTTAAGTACGTATCAATATAAAAGTCGTGGGCTGTTTTCTTCGGATGATAGCTGGACAAATAGTGATCCGCATCTATCACGCAGAGGGAAAAACGGTTGGCAAAAGTGATCTCCGCTGCCCGCGGCGGAATGGGGGACTGACGGATGGTATTGACCGTGTTGTCGCCGCCCCATATGATGCGCGTATGGCACTTTGCGGAGAGCGCGTCTGTAATGGTTTTGTCATGGGGATATTTTATCAGGCATATCCGCTGGGCCAGCTCGGTTTCCCTCTCCAAAACACTCCGCAGGACTTCGCAAAAAATGTCCGACTGCTCAAATCTGCGCGACGGCAGACGGACAATATTTGTATTCCCGGTCAGCAGCCCTGTCATAAGGGAATAGGCAAAGGAGAGCGCCACGTTCCCCGGCGCAATATGGAATACAAGTCCCTTGCCCAGATGGCTGGTCAGATCGCAATAACTCTGGCTGATTTTTCGCACATTATTTTCCCGCAAGAAAAACGCCAGCGTGACCAAATCCGGATAGATCCGGCAATGTTTTGCTTTTATCAAAGCGTCTGACAGTTCACCGCAAAAGCGAACCGTCCGCTCGTCAAACGGCCTCCACGCAGGGAGCTGCGGCATCCGCTCCAGCCTGTTCTCATCCCCGATGATATACTCAATCTGCGCCATAACCGTCCCCCCTCAAAAGTTCGCGGCATAAGTATCGCTGCATCCGCGGAGTTCCGCATTCTTCAGCCTGCCGTTGATGCGGAAATACTTTCCCAACCGTCCACAGGGACAGTCGTCCTCGCCGCAGACTACGCCCTCATCCTCAGAGAGCAGGATGTGGCCCGGATAGGAGTGAGGCAGGACCGATACAAGCTCTATCATACCGGGTTCCCCGAAATCACATATGGATAAATCAGTCCCCCGCCGGGTGATAACGTCGGAAAAAATACTTGTATGGAAATGACCGTGTTCGCACTCAAAGTAAATGGTGCCGGATTGTTCCGCCATTGCGTATTCGTTAAAAATATGGTTAATATTGCACTGCTCAGCCAGCTTTTCCCGAAATGTATGCGCTGAAACCCGCAGGCTCTCCATTTTCTTCCAGCCTCCGCTGTGAATCAAAAGGCCGTCATGGAAATCCAACCGTTCGCCCATATCACGCAGAGCACAATACAAATGCTGCCACACCATAAACGTAAAACCAAACAGCAGGATCTGCTGTCCCTTGTGCTTATCCAGGAACGCAGACACCGCTTCAATGTCAAGGCTCATGTCGTCCTTCAGCGCAAATATCCGATCCGAACCAAACAGGGAGAAGAACAGCGCCGCCGCTCCGCGGGCAGTATACGTCTCACGGCTTTTGAGGACTGCGGGGCTGTCGATAATCACAAATGGCATCCGCTTAATCCCGAGGAAACCCGATGTGATCTTGATGCCCACATTCTGCTGGGCCACAGCTGTTTGCCTGTCTAAAAAGAGCTTGCTGACTTTTTGCCCGCTGGAACCGCTGGAGGTCATACTTTTCGCCAAGGTTTCATCAGGTACGCTTTTCAATGACAGCTCCTTAAAGAGACGGACCGGAATCATTGGCATCTGACTGTAGTGCGAAGTCTCGGCATAGGGATCAAATCCCATTGCATTCAGGATATTTCGATATTCTCTACAGTTCTCGTAGTGATGCACCGTAAGCTCAGACAGCATTTGCGTTAAAATCTCGGATTTTTTTGCCTGTCCAAGGGAATATGGCCTCATTTTTATCAGTTCGTCAAGTGTCATATCAAAACCCCTTCAACCGGAATCGCTCAGGTTCTTTTTCGTGGTTTTCCTCGTAGTCGCGGTAACGGGCAAGCCCGGCCTCAGTGAAAGGTTCCTGCAAATGCTCATGAATTAGCCCGATGCAGGCGGTACATACTCCACATGGTTCCCATGTACCGTCTGCATGCAGGACGGGGTCCTGGCAGGAAATGGTTTTTGAACGCACTTGCGTGTATTGGTGCTGTGAATACCATTGCCAGATATCTCGTTTGTACATCTGCTGTCCGGCAAGCGGAAATTGAATATCCCTGAATAATGTGTAAAGATCTTTGTCGGGAGTATCTTCTCTCAAAAACATGATTTTCCGCCCCGTGAGTTCATCTGATGCAGTGGAAGTGAAAAACGATCTCGACGCAAAAACATGTTCAAGATCATCACAAATCACACCAAGTTCGATCGTCTCCCCCAGGTACTTTGCCAAGGACGCACAGGCAACATATTGCGGAGAAACAAACGCGCTATCCACATAAACCTGCTGACTCCCTGCCGGCGGCAGAACTCCCCCATGCTGCGCTTTATAGTCCTCCAGCAAATGGGTATAAATGCGTCTGTGCGCTCTAATGATTTCCCGGTCTTTTGCCCGTTGATCGCCATTTTCAATGATAGTAAGCGGCAGCAATTTGGCTTTTGTACGAGGATCCGCAAGCAGCAATTCCGCTATAGCTGCGATCGCATCCAGTTCCTGCGGCTCTGACAGGCGGTATGTCAGTCCTTTAATGTAAAATGGCCGGATTATGACAGGAAATTGGGTCAACTGCGTGACAACGAGCGTACTGTCCAGCCCGCCTGACCAACAAACATTATAAGTTTTCATTTTCAATCATCCTTTTAGCCAGTTCACGTTTCATAATTTTGCCCGTACCAGACGTTCTCGGCAAGGCGTCTGCTGCGTAGATATTCTCAGAGCGCGGTATTTTAAACTTATCAATCTTTTTGCCAAGTATCTCAGCCAATTCATCGGAAGGAAGTCCTTCTTTTTCCCAGACAATGAACAGCGCGGGCATCTGTCCCATGACCTTGTCCGGCTTTGGCACACAGGCGCACTCCTTCACCCCCGGAATCCGCAGAACGGCATCCTCAATTTCAGCGGGTGAAATTTTATTCGCTCCGCTGACAATGATGTCATCTCTGCGCCCGAGAATGTAGATCATGCCGTCCTCACCCAGATAGCCTAGATCTGCGGACAGCACCCGTCCATCCCGCATCACCTCGGCGGTAAGCGCCGGATCGTTCAGATAGCCGGACATCAGCGTCCCGCCCTCTGTGGCAATAAGGCCGGGATGATGGCGGCTGCTGCTTTCCATTACAGCGCCGTTGTCGTCCAAAAACACAATACTGGAATGCAGACTGGCCGTGCCCACACAATCCGGCTTGGGTGGAAACGCGCTCCACTCAAAATACGCCGAGCCGATAGCTTCCGTGGACCCGAAGTCGTTGAACAGCCGCACACCCGGCAGCAGCTCTCGTAACAGCTCTTTGTCGCGCTCAGGAATCACCGCGCTGCCAACGCTCACAATCCGTATCTGCGGAGCAGCCTCCAACAGGAGTTTCTGCGCACGGTTTAGGATTTGCGCCACCTGCGCCGGTACAAATTGCAGGATACTGCAATGATACTTTTTAATTGCGTTAAAGACATTGCCGAACAGCATTGCCGCTCCCATAATGACCGCCGCCGCGCCGCTGACCAACATAGCCTCCACGCGCCGCAGTCCGCCGCTGTGGGAGAGCACCTGGGGGATCAGCGCGACGTCGCCGGGTGTTATCTCATAGGAGTACCGCACGTTATCCGCGCCGCAGAAGCGGCAGCGAAAACTCGACAGCACGCCCTTGCTCCTCCCTGTGGTGCCAGTGGTGCAAATCACGCAGGCAATCCGCTCCGGATCCGGCGGGGCAAATGGGGCCTCTTCATCAGCCAGGGTATATTCCACTGGTAAAACCGCTGCCCCAAATTGTCCCGCAAGCGCGGCCATACGCTCCTCGGATGCCGTCGCCTCAACCGGAATGGCAACGCTCTTTGCTGCCTGAATGCCGTAAAACGCCACAAGGTGCGCAATCGTCTGCCGTGTCTGCAAAATATAGTACCGGCCGGGCTGGACATTCCGTGCATATCTCAGGATCCGCGACCAGAAGGACGCATAGGTAACCTGTTCCCCGCTTGCGGCGTCGATCAGGCAAATCTGGTTCGGTGTGCTCTGGGCGTAGTATTGGAGCCGGGATAAAATCGTTTGATTGGAATCACTCATCTGCTGGATACTCCTTATATTCAACTCGATAGCCCCATTCCCTTGCTGGTTAGAAACACACCTGTTACCCTGTAACCATATACATCCAAGGTGAGCGCCGCTCAGTCAAATGAGATGTGAAAAACCGCGCACCCACCGCTTCAAAAGTCAGGCATGATTCCTCAGTTAAGCGGACTGCAAATCAAATATGATGCAGCGGGAGGTTACTTAGCTCCTGCATTTTTCCACAAGGGCCGTGATCGCATCCACCGATTCAAAGTTCTCTGACAGAACATCTTCCGGGTCAATCTCAATCTCAAACTCGCGCTCCAAGTCCATGATGAGGCTCATAATATCAAGTGAATCAAGAATCCCAGAGGATACGAGGCTGGTACTGTCCAAATGCAGCTCAGCCTTTTTGTTTACCTGGACTAAAACCGCGCTGACACGTTCTTTCATGTTTTCCATTATAATCTGCCTTTCTGCGAAAGGCACCGATAAGGTTATGAAACTTGGGTGCTTTCGCCATAGATGCTAATTTGTTATATCGCCCATGGAGACGTTCGGTACACTACAGGAACTGAGTAGGTGAGCGGCGGAACTGTATAACAGCACCCCCGCGTTTGAACGCAGCATTCCCATTCTCCTTATTGGGCTTGGCTGCGGCAAAATTCATCCAGCAGCTCAATATTCTCTACATACGCAGCAGAGGCGTCGGGGCATATCTTTTTCGTAAAAGCACATAGCGTCTTCCCTACGCCCAACTCGACAAGCTCGCCGCCCCTTTCTGCCAAAATGTGCCGAATCGTGTCCGTCCACTGTACCGGAGAGACCGTCTGCCGCAGAACACAGTCCCGTATGTCCTCCGCTTCCCTGTGGGCCTTTCCATCCACATTCATATAGATCGGAATGGCCGCGTTCTGAAACGGTATCCTTTCAAACGCGCTCTCCAGGGCGGCACGCGCCGGCTCCATCAGCGCGCAGTGAAAGGGCGCGCTGACCGGAAGTACCATTGCGCGGATTTTGCGCTCCTTCGCAATGACCAGGAGTTGATTGACGGCTTCTATTTCTCCGGATACTACGATCTGCTCAGGAGAATTGAAGTTCGCCGGTATGACATAGCCTTCCACTTCTTTGCACAGGGCCTCCACATCCTGCGGGCCCAGCTTCATCACTGCCGCCATGGCGCCCTGACCAGCCGGGACGGCCTCCTGCATGGCATCGGCGCGGATCTGGATCACACGAAACGCGTCCTCCGTCGTAATCACCCCGCCGGCGGCAAGAGCTGCATATTCACCAAGAGAAAACCCCGCAGCGGCAGCTGGCTGAACGCCTCTTTCTATCATTGCCGCATGGACCGCCAAATCTGCGGCCAACATACAGGGCTGTGTATTGTGGGTCAGATTTAACTCTTCCTGCGTGCCGGAAAAGCAGAGCTCCGATATAGGCCTCCCCAGGACCTTATCCGCCAAATGAAAGATTGCCCTGGCGGCGGGACTGCTGTCATAAAGGGATTTTCCCATGCCCGGCCTCTGCGCCCCCTGGCCGCTGAATAAAAATGATATATTTCTCCTCGTATGGCTCACAATCAGTCCCTTTCCTTCTTATCCACCTGCAGCAGATGGTGATCCCGCAGCCGGAAGCAGCCGTAGTGGCCCGGAAGGACCAGCATATTGCCGTCCAGCTGTTTCAGCTGCGGAAGCGTGCTCCGCTGGAACGCCTCCGGGTCACTCCCGGGAAGACGCGATGCGGGGACAGATTTGCGCAGCATACAGTCGCCTGAAAACAGCGTATCGCCGTCCAGTAAAATCAGCGTAGAGCCCGCACTGTGGCCGGGAGCCAGCCTGAGCACAATATGGTGCCCCATCCAGTCAATCGTCTGTCCCTCTTCAACAATCTCGTCCGCACAGCAGACATATGCCTGGTCAACTCGCTGCCCGGACAGGCCCTGTACCTCCAGCCATGCCCCAAAAAATTTCGCGCGGTTCCGTACAGGACTTTGCATGCACTCATCACATGCCTGGCTGGCATAGAGCGGAATTTCATACTCCGCTTTATACCCGTTCACACCGCTTATATGGTCATAGTGCTCGTGGGTTACCAGCATAAAATCCAACGTCAGGCCAGAGAGCAGGCCCTTCGCCTCAGGGCTGAAGTATGGGTCAATGATGATGCAGCGCCCGCCCTCTGAAACCACGTACATATTCGAGCTCAGCAGCGGAGACGTATAGCGGTCAATCTCCATTACTGCATATAGGCAAGAATGTCGCTCACCGTGGACAGCTCCTTGATCTGCGCGCCGGTGATCGTCTTTCCAAAGTGCTCATCCAGCATAACGATCAGAGAAAGGGCCGCAATAGAATCCCAGCCGTCTACATCGTCCAGCACCGTCTCCGCAGTCAGCTCACCCTCGTTGGTGTCCATGGCTTCCTCAATCAGCGCAAGTTTCTTTTTCAGTTCCATTTTAAATATCTCCTTTATAAATCAAAATATTGTATGGGGCGGCCATCATGTCCGCCGGATATATACATCTGCTGGCCGGTTATTTTACTGCTCATATTACTCAGCAGAAATATAATTGTATTCGCAATGTCCTCCGCTTGAATGACCTCCAGCGGATAAAACGCTCTCGCCTGTTCCTCCGGCAAATTCTCAAAATAACTCTTGGTCATTGGGGTTGAGGTCATATCTGGCTGTACGGAATTGACCCGCACCTTTCTTACCGCGAATTCAAGGGAAGCCACCATTGTTGCCGCATCAATCGCCGCCTTGCTGCTGGCATAGGCCGCCTGCGACTTATTGGGGATTTTTGAAGAAGCTGACGAAACCGCGACAATCGCTCCACGATCATTCAGCACCCGTTTGGAGCTGAATATTCTCAACAGCTCAAAATAGGGAAGGTAGTTTACGTTCATCATATTCTGAAGGGGTTCTATCGTTTCAGCCCGGATAGGGACGTTTCTGGTCATCCCTGACGAGAAGACCAATCCATCAAACCGATTCCCATCTGTCTTGACGCAGTTGGACACATAGTCTTTCATTCCATCCAGATCTGTCAAGTCGCAGGGCATCACATAGTGGCCGCCGCCATCCATCATGGACAACGTCTCCTGGAGCCTGTCTGTATTCCGGCCATTCAGTATTACATGTCCACCTAATTGGCTGATTTTAATCGCAGCCGCCTGCCCAATCCCGGAGGAAGCCCCTGTAACAAGGTATTTCTTTCCTGTCAATCCAAACCAATCCATGTGCATATCCCCCCTAATTATATTTTTCATAGGTTAGACCATCATCATAGCGATCTTTTACCTTCATGATCGGAAAGCAGCCGCGAGGCTCTATTTTCACGCTCACAACCCCCAGAGACAGTCCAATCCCGAACCCGCAGGCAAGAACCTTTCCGGTAGAGGACAGGTCCGCCAGTTCTCCATAGTGGCGGCAAATGGTCAGCGGAATGGAAGCCCCGCCGGTGTTGGCATACTTGGTAATCGTCAGAGGTACTCGGTCTGCGGGAAACCCGATTTTTCGAACAAAGTTATCGACAATCAGTTTGTTTGCCTGATGGCAGGCCAGAATTTCATACTGGTCAAAGTCACAGTGGAAATGTTCTTTGAAATCCTTCATCATCCGCACAACATCTGTCAGTGAAAAGCGCATGATATCCATGCCCTCCATGTATGACTTGTTGTGCAGCTCCGCAGCCTTTTCAAGCCCTACATCCTTTGCCACCATCGGCAAGGGATGCCGCTGGCCGCCGTAGGGTACCACCAACGTAGACGCACCGCGGCCTATGGACCGCAAGAGACCGTATATGGGTTCAGCGTTTTCATCGTATTCGATCAATGTTGCTGACCCCGCATGGCCCAGCAGCATGGGAAAATTCTGATAGACATGGGTATCCGGAACCTGGTCTTCCGTCAAGCCGGTCATCAATAGTACCGCATGGCAGCCGGAGTTCAAGTGCATTGCCGCCTGGTAGAGACCATAAACATAGGCAGAACACTCCAGCGGAACGTCATAGCACACGCACTCGTCAGACAGTCCCAGCCTGTCCTGCAAAATGCACGCTGTCACAGGGCTATAATAGTCCCGCGCGGCGGATGCGAAGATCAGTGCGTCAATTTTACTCCGGTCATACTCCAATTCTGTCAGAATTTTCTCAGCGGCGGCGCAGCAGAGGTCCGAGGCTGTCACTCCCAGCCGATGGGTGGTATAGCGGCTCTCCACACCGGTGGATTGGGCGAACTTTTTTACATAATCCTCACCAAACTGCTCCGCATAATGAGAGGTATATTCCAAATCATCCGGGACGGAGGCGGCTATGGCTGTTATCTTTGTATTTCCTAGATGAAAAAAAGCCATTTTATCCCTCCGCAATCAAAAATAGGTATAACTCGTAATTCCGTCGTCAAATACTTCCCTCGTTTTGATAATCGGCAGACAGCGGCTCATATCCAGTTCAAATGCCGCCAAAGCGATATTCAGGCCAATACCAAAGGCAAAATTCAAAATTTTCTTTGTACCGCTATAAGCTTGGTTTCTCTCTGCGTAGTCGAGGATATTGATTGCCGTGCTGGCGCCTCTGGTATTGCCGTAACGGTCTAGGGAAATCAGGACCTTTTCCTTTGGCGCTTTAATCCGCTTGACTACATTGTCCACAATCAGCTTGTTGGCCTGGTGAATAGAGATCATGTCAAATTCGTCCGGCGCGCAGTCGAAATGCTGGAAGAATTCCTTTGCAGCCTTGGGCGCGTCCTTTATGCTGAAAGTAAACACATCCGCGCCGTCCATATGGGCGAACAGCTCCGCCCCCTCGAACTTCCTCTCTCCGCTGCCAAATACATATTCCGCCCCCCGCTCCTCGTAAACCGCGGCATAGGCATGTCTCTGCATCCCATAGGGAGCAATCAACGCTTTATACCCGCTGCCAATAGTGTGAATCCCTGCTTGAATGGGCGGACTTGCTGTATCCGATTTCTCCAGAACCATGGCCATACCGCAATCGCCAAAAAGCAATCCATCCTTTGTCGAATAATGCCTGCGGTTTGTATCCGCGTCCCCCACTAGCAGCAGCACCCGATTACACCCCGCCATAACGTTGGCGCAGGCCATTTGTATGCCGTAAGGAAACCCGGTGCATCCGATATTGGAATCGTACGCCACGGCGCAATGCTCCAAACCTAACCGATATTGGATGACGCAGGATGTAGGCGGAGTAATATAGTCCGGCGTCTGTGTAAGGAAAATCAACCCATCTATTGTATTTCTGCCGATATCCAGTTTGGCAAATATTTCGTTTGCTGCGGCAACACACAAATCTGACGAGGTTGTTCCAACGCCCGCACTGATATAGCGCCCCTGGATACCAGTAGTCTCGCAGAATTTTGCAATCTCACCTTCCGGAAAATCTCCCGCATAGTCTATAATGTGCTGGTAATGATCCGGCACAGCCGCCGCCAGGGCGGATATCCTGATGTTGGGAAAGTCAAAAAAAATCATACGCATCACCCAATTTTATTTGTCAAGGCAGACCTAAAAATCCATCTCTCGCGCCGGATTTCCAAACACCCGCTTCCCCGCTCTTACCCTGCGGAGCACCACGCCGCCCAGCCCGACATACGCATTGTCTTCTATCACTGCATGGGGAGCCACAGCAACATTTCCGCCTAAAAATACGGCTGTTCCCATCTGTACGCCGCCCATAATGTTGCAGCAGGAGGAGATGGTGGCATAGTCCCCAACCCGAACATCATGACCGATACCGCAGCTTAACAGCGTTACAAAATCGCCGATACGCACATTAACGGTCATTCCAAATCCGCCATAAATAACGGTTCCCTTCCCGATCTCGTTGAAATTCCCAAGCCCCGCGCTTGGATGGATAATCGTCTCAAAAACCGCGCCCCGGTCCAACAGCATTGGCGCAAGCTTCTGTTTGGCCTGGGGGGACGCTATGCCCATAACCAGCACATCGTTTTCCTTCGGCACGTAGTCCTTGATGGAACCTACCACCCCGTAATCGCAGGTCTTTCCGGCCAGCGGGTCCTCCGTGTCGTCCAGAAAGCCCCTGATATTCCACCGCTGTCCCTGTATCCGCTGGATATCCTTGATGATCTGCAAAACCTCCCGGCCGCAGCCGCCCGCGCCAACGATATATAGATCCTTCATACTACCTCCTCACAGCGGAATGTTGCCGTGCTTTTTCTTAACAGTCACCTTCCGCTTGCCAGCAAACGTCTCCAATGCCGAGGCGATCCTGCTCCGGGTATCTTTCGGTTCGATCACCTCGTCAATATATCCCCCTGCTGCCGCAAGATATGGGTTCATATACTTCTCTGTCAGCGCCAGTGATAAAATGTAAAAAAACGCCGAGGAAAAAATGTAGTTTT